>JAEEGL012766138.1_pt1 | contig 18564 bp, 15 predicted proteins | sample 9134231 | NCBI WGS metagenome assembly JAEEGL01 (sample SAMN16246548, study PRJNA631951) | gut metagenome | biome: gut microbiome; feature: rumen; material: fiber-attached | host: Bos | place: Iran: Karaj | collected 2018-10 | reverse complement strand
TGCAAAGAAGGCTGCACCCGCTAAGAAGGCTGCTGCTAAGCCCGCTGCAAAGAAGGCTGCACCTGCTAAGAAGGCTGCTGCTAAGAAGCCCGCTGCAAAGAAGGCTCCTGCTAAGAAGGCTGCTAAGAAGGTTGTCGCTAAGAAGGCAGAGGTTATCTTCCAGATCGATGGCAAGGACATCACAGCTGAGAAGATCGCTAAGAAGTTCCCTAACGGCGGTAAGATCTATGTTAACGTTTCTGAGAAGAAGGCTTACGATGAAGCTGGAAACGGCAAGAACATTTTCTAATTGAGTTAACAAGCTTCTTATGAGAACTCCCGTCATCCGGCGGGAGTTTTTTATTGCGATTTTTTAAGTTTGCTGTATGCTTGTTTTATGCCGTTATTGACAGTACAAAACATATCGATGAGTTATGGTGAGCGCCGCGTGTTGGACGGCGTTAATTTTCGTGTGAACAAAGGTGACCGCATCGCGTTCATCGGTGATAACGGTGCAGGTAAATCGACACTGTTCAAGATCATAAAAGGATTGATCACACCTGACGGCGGTGAAGTGATATTCCATGGCAATACCATCGTAGGTTTTCTGTCTCAGAACATGAGCGAACAGGATCTTTCCGGTAATACTCTTAAGCCGGTCAAACTCATTGATATCGAATGCAGGATGCACGATCTCGAGAGGGAACTGTCGAAGAGCGACGGTAACGATCTTGAAGATCTGATGAATGAATATTCAAAGGTACAGGCAGAGTATGAGAGTCTCGGCGGTTATGATTACGATCACAGACTTAATGATGCATTAGGCGGACTCGGTCTGTCGGGTATAAGCGACCGTACGGATTTCACCGGACTTTCCGGTGGAGAGAAGATGAGAGTATGTCTTGCAAGACTCATCGTCGAACGTCCTGATATCTTAATGCTCGATGAGCCTACCAACCATCTCGACATGGAAGCGATCGAATGGCTTGAAGGTTTCCTTGCTTCATACGGCGGTGCGGTATTTGTCATTACACACGACAGACACTTTATCGACAGCGTTGCAAACAGAGTCATTGAATTGGACGGAGGAAGAGTTACCGAATACAAAGGAAACTATTCCGACTATAAGATCCAGAAAGAAGAATTCATAAAGACGCAGACATCCGTCATCGCAAATCTCGAGACTGAACTTGAGCATCAGCTTGAAGTAAAACAGACTTTCCTTTCGCACCGCAACATCAGCGGATATCATCAAAGAGAAAAAGTTGTAGAGAAACTATCCGATGTTCTCGAGAGGGAACGTGCAAAGCTGCCTTCGAATTTCGCGAAGATGAGTTTCGTCGCGACGCCGAGAGAGACGGAAGGCAAGTCAGATAAGATACTCCTTGAAGTAAAAGATGCGTCAAAAGAATTCGACGGCAATGTTCTTTTTGAGGATGTGTCTTTCGAGCTTAAAGCTGATGAGAAGATTTTCCTGTGCGGCCCCAACGGATGCGGTAAGACCACGCTCCTGTCGATGCTGTCAGGCAAGGCTGCAGGCACTTCCGGTACAGTGCTGATCGCTTCTTCGATCACGTGCGGTTTCATGGGACAGTTCGTTCCGTTTGACGATGAGAGCGTGACCTGTTTCGATGAACTGATTTCGAGGAGTGATCTTCAGACTACCGAAGCAAGGTCGCTTCTTGCAAGGTTCGGTTTCAGAGGAGAAGATGTGTTCAAGACCATCTCGATGCTGTCGGGCGGTGAGAGGTCGAGACTGTATCTCTGCTGTCTGCTGAATGAGAATCCTGACATACTGTTCCTGGACGAGCCTACCAATCATCTCGACATCAATTCGAGAGAGATCCTGGAGGATGCGATCCGCGAATATCCCCGTGCGGTGATCTGTGTATCGCACGACAGATTCTTCATAGACAAATGCGCTGACAGAGTGCTCGGCTTCATGGGAAAAGAAGTACGGCCTTATGACAAGTATGAGTACTACAGAAAAGACATGAGCAGTGCCAAGACTGCCGTGCAGCCTGAGCAGGAAAAAACCGTTAAGAAACCAAAGCAGGTCAAGAGCAGCAAAGAGGCAGGACAGAGAAGAGCAAAGCTTCGCGATCTTGAGAAAGAGATAGCTTCTCTCGAAGAACAGCAGAAGGAACTCGAAGCGGCATTCGGCGTAAATGCAAAAGGTGACGAGTATAAGAAGTACGGTGAGATAGCAGAGAAACTCGAACTGCTGTATGACGAGTATTTTGCCTTGTCGGAAGAGGGCTGACTCCATTCGTTAATATTTATAAAATTTTTCTAATATCCTCGCACGTATATATATTATTTTGTGCCCCGAGGTAGTATTCTATTTGTAAACGTGCAAAGAGGTACAAATATGGGCATGACGATAACGCAGAAGATTTTGGCGCAGCATGCCGGATTGCGGGAAGTCAGATCAGGAGATCTTATCGAGGCCAGGCTTGACTGGTGTCTCGGAAATGAAGTTACGACTCCGCCTGCGATCAAGATATTCAAACAGCTGGGCGCTGACAAAGTGTTCGACAAAGACAGGGTGTGTCTCGTCCAGGATCATTTCACTCCAAACAAAGACATAAAGTCAGCAGAACTCTGCAAGACGATGAGATGCTTTGCGCACGAACAGGAGATATCCCATTTCTATGAGCTCGGAAGGAAAGAGATGGGCATTGAGCATGTCATCCTTCCCGATAACGGAATAGTATTCCCGGGCGATGCAGTCATAGGTGCCGATTCGCATACATGTACTTACGGTGCTTTGGGTTGCTTTGCAACGGGTGTCGGATCGACTGATCTTGCATGTGCGATGGCCAGGGGCGCTACTTGGTTCAAGGTGCCTGAAGCGATAAAGGTAGTGCTTCACGGCGAGCTTGGTGAGTATGTAACAGGCAAGGATCTGATACTGCATCTCATCGGCATGATCGGCGTTAACGGTGCTCTTTATAAGTCACTCGAATTTACCGGTGACGGAGTTAAGAACATAACGATGACAAACCGCCTTACGGTCTGCAACATGGCGATCGAATGCGGTGCGAAGAACGGCATCTTCCCGGTAGATGACATAACGCTTGAATTTATCTCGCGTACGAATCCGGAGAGATATGCAGCGGGTGATTACAAGGTCTTTACCGCTGACGATGATGCCGAATACGAGCAGACGATCGAGATCGATCTGGCTGACATTCCTCTTACCGTCGCACTTCCGCATCTGCCTTCGAACACAAAGCGTGCAGATGAATGTTCCGACATAAAGATCGACCAGGTCGTAATCGGTTCATGCACAAACGGAAGATCGGAAGACATCAAGACTGCGGCTGAGATATTCAAAGGCAGGAAGGTTGCTGACGGTGTGAGATGCATCGTTATTCCCGGTTCGCAGAAAGTATACCGCGAAGCATTGGACAGAGGATGGCTTGCGATCTTTGATGATGCGGGATGCGTCATATCGACTCCCACATGCGGTCCGTGCTTAGGCGGACACATGGGCGTTCTCGCAAAAGGCGAGAGGTGCGTGTCCACGACAAACAGGAATTTCGTGGGACGCATGGGCGATACGGAATCCGAAGTCATCCTGAGCGGCGTGCCCGTTGCGTGTGCTTCTGCTGTCGCAGGTTTTGTCGCTACTCCCGCGATGATCGGAGGTGCCAATGAAGGTTAAAGGCATAGTACATAAATACGCTGATAACGTCGATACCGATGTCATCATTCCCGCGAGATACCTTAATTCCGCAGACCCCGAGCATCTTAAGCAGCACTGCATGGAAGATATTGATGCAGAGTTTGCAGGCCGCGTATCTGAAGGTGACATCATGGTAGCAGGCAAGAACTTCGGCTGCGGATCTTCAAGAGAGCATGCTCCCGTTGCGATAAAGGCCAGCGGCATATCGCTTGTGATAGCGGAGGATTTCGCGAGGATATTTTACAGGAATGCGATCAACGTAGGCCTTCCGATACTTGAGTGTCCCGAAGCTGCGCAGGCAGTGAAGGCGGGAGACGAGCTGGAGGTCGATTTCGATACCGGCGTGATAACGGATATCACTTCCGGCGGCACATGGCAGGCAAGGCCTTTCCCCGAGTTCATCAAGAACCTGATAGACCGCGGCGGACTGCTTGAGTATACGAGGTCGAAGTTAGCCAATGAATGATTATAAGATCGCCGTCATAAAGGGCGACGGAATAGGCCCGGAGATAGTTGATTCCGCACTGAAGGTGTTATATGCAGTGCAGGATAAGTTCGGTTTCAAGGTAACTTGCGAAGAATACCTTGCCGGCGGATGTGCAATCGATGTAACCGGCAAGCCGCTGCCTGAAGAAACACTCGAGGGCTGTAAGAACTCGGACGCAGTTCTTCTCGGTGCGGTCGGAGGTCCCAAGTGGGACGGCATCGAACCTTCATTAAGGCCTGAGCGCGCACTTCTGGGCTTAAGGTCAGGTCTGGGCCTTTATGCAAACTTAAGACCGGCCATCATGTTCGAAGAACTTAAGGATGCATCTCCGGTCAAGAACATAGACCACATGGATATCATGATGGTAAGAGAGCTTACCGGCGGCATCTATTTTGGCGACAGCGATTCTTACAGTTGTAATGACATCCTTTCCGACGGTACTCCGAAGGTAAGGATTGCATACGATACGGAAAGTTATTCCGAAGGCGAGATAAGAAGGATCACCGATCTTGCGTTCAGGATCGCAAGAGGAAGAAAAAAGCATCTGACTCTGGTCGACAAGGCCAATGTCCTTACATCGAGCAGGCTCTGGAGAGAGATCGCTGAAGACGCACACGAGAATTACCGCGATGTCTCTTTGGATTACCTCTATGTCGATAACTGCTCGATGCAGCTTATAAGCAGGCCGGGTGATTTCGATACGATCGTGACCAGCAACATGTTCGGAGACATCCTTTCTGATGAGGCAGGTCAGATCACGGGCAGCGTAGGCATGCTTCCGTCTGCGTCGCTCGGCAAACCCGGCACTCCGGGTCTCTACGAACCCATTCACGGAAGCGCTCCGGACATAGCGGGAACAGGCAAGGCAAATCCTCTGGCGACGATACTGTCTGTTGCGATGATGCTGCGATGGCAGTTCGGCGAGACCGAAGCGGCTGACAGCATCGAGAACGCCGTTAAGCAGGCACTCGCGTCCGGATACAGAACAAGTGATATAGCCCGCGGCAACGCGGATGAGAAACCCGTTGATACTGCAGGCATGACAGCTGCGGTCATCGCGGGCATATAACGATACAAGGAAGGAAAGAGCAATGGCAAAGAAACTTGTCGCGGTCATAGATATCGGTTCGATAACCGCGAGGATCAAGATCTTCGAAGTTAATGCGAAGGGCAAGCCCAAAGAGATCGAGGCAGTCCGTAAGTTCACCGGACTCGGTTCGAGAAGTTACAAGTCCGGCGCGATACAGCCTGACCAGGTAAACGAACTGTGCAAGTGTCTCAAGATGTTTGACGAGAAGTGCCGTGAGTACGGCGTGTCACGCGTTTTCTGCGTGGCAACTTCCGCTTTCAGAGACGCATCCAACGCAGAAGTCGTCCTGGAGAAGGTAAGGACGAGAACCGGATTCAAGATAAGGGTCCTGGACAACGCGATGGAAAGATACTATCAGAGCCTTGCCGTACAGGCGATTTATCCCGACTTCGCGAAAATGATCTCAAACGGTACCATGATGCTCGACATAGGTTCGGGCTCGCTCCAGGCATCCGTATACGACAAATCTGAATTCGTCTTCTCGCAGAACATGCTTCTCGGATCACTAAGGATCTCGGGACTTCTGTCCGACCTCGAATCGCGCACGACGCACTATGACGAAGTGCTCGAGGAGTTCATAGCACAGGACCTCGATGATTACCATGCGGTAGAGCCTAAGGGGATCACTTATAAGAACCTCATCGCTTTCTCGGGAGAGATGGGTTTTATCAAGCGTCTCGGAGGCTTCGACAGCATGGGTTCCTGCGTTCTCACTAAAGAGGAGTTCCTCAGGATCTACGAGTATCTGCTCAAGACAAGACCGTCTGACCTTACGCTCCACGACAAGATACCTTCGATGATCGCACCGCTCCTTCTTCCGACGGCGCTCATCATCAAGAACATGCTCGAGTACACCGGAGTCGATAAGGTATACATGCCTCATGCTTCACTGTCTGACGGCATAGTCTATTACTATTGCTACAACAACATGGGCCTTAAGCCCGCAGTCGATCCTGACAGTTACTTGATCTCTGCGGCAAGGCACATCGCCAAGAGATACCGCTGCGACAAGAAGCACATCGAGTTTGTCGAGAATATCGCACTTCGAATATTCGATGAGATCAAGAGCGTATCAGGTCTCGACAAGCGTGACAGGCTGCTCCTTCAGATCGCGGTAATACTCCATGAGATAGGCAAGTTCGTCCATTCGAGGAATCACAGCGATGCCGCTTATTCGATAATCAGTTATACGAACCTGATGGGCCTGGATCACGATGAGCAGCATATGGTCGCCATGATCGTAAGGCTCTATCCGAGGAATAATCCGTATGAGAGTTACTACTACTCGATACTTCCTCCGGAACAGAAAGTCATCGTATCCAAGCTGACGGCGATCCTTAGAATAGCGGATTCCATTGATGCGTCTCACAAGGAAAAGGCAAAGAAAGTAACTATAACTCTTAAGCCCGACAAGCTCGCGATAGGATGCGAATCACCGCAGGATATGTCTTTCGAGCAGTGGGCATTCGAACACAGGTGCGGTCTGTTTGAAGATGTCATGGGGATCAAGCCCGTGTTTAAGAGCAGGAGGGAAGGCTGATGGCAGTCAAGAAAAAGAGTACAGGTGCGCAGACGCCTGCAAAGAAAACCACTAAGAGCACATCCGGCGTAAAGGCAAAGAAACCCGCCAAGACAACCGGCAGGACAAAAGATTACAAGACGGACAAGTATGCATCCGAGCTCAGCAGGAATAACAAGTATTTCAACCGTGAACTCTCATGGCTCGAGTTCGATGACAGGATCCTGCACGAGGCAAGGGATACTAAGAACCCGCTTCTCGAGAGACTGAACTTCCTGTCGATCACCGCATCCAACATGGATGAGTTCTATATCGTCCGTGTGGCATCTCTAAGAGACATGCAGAGCGTAGGAATGGAAGCTGCCGATATCGCAGGCTTTACCACGACCGAACAGCTCGAGAGGATCGATGCGAAGACACGCCGCACGATGGCGCTTATGTACAGCACTTTCGGAAGATCTCTCGTACCTGCATTAGAGCAGGAGAAGATATTCTTCAGGAACTACGATGAACTCACGGATTCACAGAAGAAGACCGCTGATTCATACTTCAAGACGGTCCTCTATCCGATCGTAACTCCGATGGCAGTCGATGCTTCAAGACCGTTCCCGCTCATCTATAACCGCATGCTCAACATCTGCGCAATGATCGAGAATGCTCCGGGCAGCGTCAAGCTTCAGGACCGCGCCGTCGATGGCATCAAGAACGCCCAGGATTCTTCTGAGGAAGAGGGCTTCATGTATGCCACGATCCAGGTTCCGACTGTCGTTAAGCGTCTGTATCAGATCCAGAGTGATGAGGGCGACGTATTCGTTCCTATCGAGCAGATCATCCAGGCAAACATTGAAGAACTCTTTGACGGCAGGACCGTCGTGGCTTCCGGTTTCTACAGGGTAATGCGTAACGCCGACCTCGATATCGACGAAGACGAGGCGGAAGACCTCTTAAAAGAGATCGAGACTCAGGTAAGAAAGCGCCGTTTCGGCGAGATCATAAGGCTCGAAGTACAGGACAACATCGACCCCGACCTTCTTGAATACATCATGAAAGAACTTGATGTATCGAAGAAGGATATCTTCAGTGTCAACGGTCCTATCGACCTGACATTCCTGTCCAAGCTTGCTTCCGCATGCAAGGAGAAGCACCCGGGACTCTGCTACAAGCCTCACGAGCCTGCAGAGGCAGCTTCTTTCGACGGCCCCGTGTCGGAGCTGGACATTTTCGCGCAGATAAGAGAACGCGACAGGATAGTGCACCATCCGTATGAGACGTTCGAACCCGTGCTCGAATTCGTTAAGCAGGCAGCACGTGACCCCAACGTTCTTGCGATCAAGCAGACACTCTACCGTGTATCCGACAAGTCGCCGATCATCGCATCGCTCCTCGAGGCAGCGCAGCGCGGCAAGCAGGTAATGGTACTGGTAGAACTCAAGGCGAGGTTCGACGAGGAGAATAACATCAACTGGGCAAAGATGCTCGAGAATGCGGGCTGCCACGTTATCTACGGTCTGGTCGGACTCAAGACACACAGTAAGATCACGCTCGTCGTGCGTAAGGAAGAGGACGGCATCAGACGTTACCTGCACCTTGCAACGGGCAACTACAATGACGTCACGGCGAAAATATACACCGACATCGGACTGTTCACCGCATCTGAGAGTTTCGGTGAGGATGCATCGCAGTTCTTCAACATGCTCTCGGGTTTCTCTATTCCGCAGAGCTGGAAGAGACTTATTCCCGCGCCTTTGTGGATGAAGGATTACTTCATCTCCAAGATCAAGCGTGAGGCTGAGAACGCAAAGAACGGCAAGCCGGCACGTATCGTCGCAAAGATCAACTCACTCGTTGACGGTGTGATAATCGATGAGCTTTATGCTGCTTCATGTGCAGGCGTTAAGATCGATCTCATCGTTAGAGGTATCTGCTGTCTGAGAGCAGGCATCCCGGGCATGTCCGAGAATATTACCGTGCGGTCCATTACGGGAAGATTCCTCGAGCATTCGAGAATATTCTATTTCTACAACGAAGGCCACGAGGATCTGTATCTTGCTTCTGCAGATTGGATGCCGCGTAACCTGAACAGACGTGTCGAGCTGTTGTTCCCGGTAGAAGACAAGGAGTGCCGTGCGCGTGTGAAAGAGGTTCTCGAAGTCGAACTTGCGGACACCGTAAGGACGAGTTTCCTGTCGACAGACGGTACGTATCACAAACTCGATCTGCGCGGTAAGCAGAAGCTCGATTCACAGCAGAAGCTCCTCGAGCTTGCTGACGAAGCAGTCGAGGACAGACACATAAAAGAGGACAACCAGGAGTTCATCCCGAAGGAGAATCCGCACGGTTCCGATATGCTATAATTCTGTAATCAATAGTAAAGAGAGGTTATTCAAATGAGTGTTACCGTAAAAGACTATGTTTCCGCATCCAATCCCGATGTTAAGACCAAGCAGTTTACGATCAAGAGTTCCATCAAAGGATTCGAGGCTTCCGTAATAGGTTATGCCGCATTGATCACAAACCTTACCATCCCGGATAAGGACGGTAATCCCAAGGATATCATCCAGGGCTGCAAGGGCCTCGACGAGTACATGAATAACCCCATGTGCCACGGTTCCGTCGTCGGAAGATCCGCTAACAGGACCAAGGGCGCTGCTTTCGTCATCGACGGCGAGACATATCACATTCCCGCAAACGAAGGCGAGAATAACCTCCATTCAGGCAATCCCGGTTTCCACAACCAGTTCTGGGACGGAGAGATCATTACAGAAGATGCTGCTGATGCAATCATCTCCAAATCCGGCATCGCAGGCATTGGCGAGTGCGACGGTGATGCAGTATTGTTCAGCTATACGGATCCCGACGGAGCAACGGGCTTCCCCGGCAACCTCGAGGCAAAGGTGCTCTATGCATGGCTTGCTGACAGGACATTCCTTCTTATGTATGTAGGAAAGAGCGATAAAGCTACGATCTTTGCTCCTACGAATCACTCATACTGGAATGTCGCAGGATACGATGCAGGTTATGTCGGAGAGCAGCTCATCATGGTCAATGCCGATGAGATCACTATAAAGGACGAGAACAACTGCCCGAACGGTGAAGTAATGAAGGTTGACGGAACGGTATTTGACTGCCGTGAGTACAGGTTCATCTCCGAACTCATAGACAGTGATGATCCGCAGATCGTCATGGGCAAGGGTATCGACCAGAACTTCCTCGTAAAGGGAGCGAAAGGCACATTCTCCTTTGCTGCGGCAGTAACCGATCCCGTATCGGGAAGCACGATCGAGTGTCTTACTGACCTTCCGGGCATCCAGATCTATGCGGCAAACAACCTCAACAACTCTCCCGACCAGAAGGGCGACACACCGTACGCTCCTTACACGTCGATCTGCCTCGAGGCTCAGATGGTACCTAATGCCGTCAACCTCCCGCAGTTCGATTCGCCTGTCATCAAGGCAGGAGAGACCTGCTATCACGCTGTAGGATACAGATTTCCCGAAGCCTGAATTTTGTACTTAACGAATTAAGAACTCAGATATATAATACTTGCTAAGATTTTTAAGAAAGAAGGAAACCAATATGGAAAAGAAGAATCTTGATTGGGCTAACCTGACATTCTCTTATCAGAAGACAGACAAGCGTTTCGTTGCAAACTATACCAACGGCGCTTGGGACGAGGGTGCTCTTGTTGATGACGACATGATCACCATGAGTGAGGATGCAGGCGTACTCCAGTATGCACAGACAGTTTTCGAAGGCCTTAAGGCTTATGAGACAGTAGACGGAAAGATCGTTACATTCCGCCCTGACCTCAACGCAGAGAGACTTCATGACTCCGCTGTCCGCCTTGAGATTCCTCCGATTTCCAAGGAGATGTTCATCAGATCAGTCCAGGAGACAGTTGCAGGCAACGCTGCATGGGTTCCTCCGTTCGGCACAGGCGCATCTCTCTATCTGAGACCTTTCATTTTCGGTATCAACCCCGTTATCGGCGTTAAGCCTGCTGATGACTATCAGTACAGGATCTTCGCTACGCCTGTAGGCCCTTACTTCAAGGGCGGCGCTAAGCCGATCAGAGTAAAGGTATCTGATTTTGACCGTGCAGCTCCGCACGGAACAGGTAACATCAAGGCAGGTCTTAACTATGCCATGTCCCTGCATGCAATCGTTACAGCTCATAACGAGGGCTTTGCAGAGAACATCTATCTCGATCCGGGCACGCGTACAAAGATCGAGGAGACAGGCGGTGCTAACCTGATCTTTACAGACGGCAACGGCACACTTATCGTTCCTAAGTCAGGTTCCATCCTGCCTTCCATCACGAGAAGATCACTCGTTTATGTTGCAGAGCATTACTGCGGCATGAAGATCGATGAGCGTGAAGTTACTCTCGAGGAAGTTATGGGCGGTGCATTCACAGAGGGCGGTCTCTGCGGTACAGCAGCTGTTATCTCACCTCTCGGCGCTATCAACGATCACGGCAAGGAATTCACATTCGCATCCGGCATGGATGAGATGGGTCCTGTCATGACAAAGCTCAGAGAGACTCTTACGGGAATTCAGATGGGTACTGTTGAAGCACCTGAGGGCTGGATCATGGAGATCGAGTGTTAACTTACGCTCACTTAAGTCCTCCTCGCTACGCTCGTGCGGAAGTCGTTCGCGTAAGCTAACACTCGCCAGTAGTAGTTTTTGAGTTAAATGAATAAAGGCCGTCGGGATTCCGGCGGCCTTTTGTTAAGATGAATATCTGATATGATCCGCCAAAAGGACGGCATAACTATATAGTCCTACGCCATATTCTGCATTAGGATGAAGACCGTCTTTAGTATATTTACCTGCCTCATTTTCATTTATGACACTCATTATTATGGGTTCCGGATCTATGAAAACATAATCTTTTTCTTCGCACCACATCATAAGAGCCGATACAAATAGTTTTCTTCTGTTGTTATAATCCTTGTCCCATCCAGGTAAGGGCCAAGGTGCAACAAAATACAGTTTAGCATTTGGTGATCGTTCCAAAAGTAATTGAGATAACGTATTTATCTGATCTATGTATTCGTTCGGAGTTTTAGAAGAATTATTACTGTCAGGATGGATAACATCGTTTATACCGATAGCTATAACATATATGTCTGACTTGGGAATCATATCACTCCAGAATAACAGGTCAGAAATGGTCCAGTAGCCATGGGATAAATTATTGATTTCTCCAGAGATGTATGGAATGAGCGGCTCATACCAGTGAATTCCGAATGTATCTGTCCCCTTAGTAATACTGTCTCCCAAAAAGCAAAAGGATTTGCCGCTTTCCATATCAGCATATAATTCACCGTCTTGAAGTACACTAGTCATTCCTCCGTATACCTCATAGTGGATGCTATGCATATACATAGGGTAAAAAGCATAAACAATTAGAACATATAGAATTACTCCGGTTAAGATAGCCGAAAGAATTATCGTAGTCTTTCTGGGTTTAGTTTTTGCTCCCAATATTGCCATGTTTATCATTATAGCAAAAATGAGTATAATACCCACAAAGCGGTTATTATATAACGATTGTTATGATGAATTTTGCAGGGTATAGTTGTGGAAGAATATGAGCAGAATCGAGTTGTCGATTCGTTCTTATCTAAAGAGGATACAATAATCCTTAAAGGGATTGCTATAATTATGCTTCTGAGTCATCATCTCTGGGCTTTCCCTGAAAAACTTCCAGGTGTGATAACGGGGATTACAGACTTTATACAAACTAATTCTCTATTTATAATTGGTGATTTTTGCAAGATGTGCGTTGCAATATTTATGTTTTTGTCTGGCTATGGGAAGAGTATTAAGTATTCAAATAAAAAACCAAACACATTCATTGATATAAAGAAGATGTATTTTCAGTATTGGAAAGTCTTTCTTATATTCGTACCGTTAGGTTTTGTTTTTTTTGGTAATCAACTTCCGTATTGTCAAAATGCGGAGGTGTATTCTGTTTTTTCGAGATTATCTATTAGTGAACTGGTCTTGAATTTTATTGGTCTGTTATCAACTTATAATCATGAATGGTGGTTTATAACTACATATGTGATATGTGTCTGCTTGTTTCCTTTTATTAAGAGAATGGCGGAACACTTATCAGTATATTTATATGTACTATTGGTATTATGTTTTCAGTTTGTGTTTTTGATATTAGAAAGATATAAATTGTTTGAGTACTGCGATATTACCCGCATTAATATTAGGTTTTTGGCGCCATATGTTGTTTGCTTTTGTGCGGGGGTACTATTTGCTGTAAAAGGATTATTCTCGAGATTTGCGAAAGAAATAAACAAAATTAGATTTAAGCATATATTTTGTTGTTTTATTATAATTGTTGTTTTTGTTCTGAGAGAGAGTATTCATCAGTTGGCTCTTGATTCTGTGTTTGTTATACTACTGATCTTTGCTCTCAAGAATCTGTTAATCTTTGATTCCGTTGTAAAGAAAGCATTGGCATTTCTTGGAAAATATAGCGCATACATGTGGTTGATTCATTCTTTTTTCTGCTACTATTATGGCCCGGTTGCGCAATCTGTTGTTTTCTTTAGATGGGCCATTCCTTCTTTGATTGTCTTGACTATTTATTCATTATTGTCATCTATTCTCGTTGATGGTTTATGGAAACTAGTTTTGAAAGGTTTGAGCACTCTTCTTAGAGCTATAAATAATGGCCTGCATGATAATCAGATTAAAGGGTGATATTCATGCAGGCCAGAGAGTATCAGAATATTGTTTTTAAAGCATGTGTGCCCTGAGGTCTTCGCCTGAGAGGGGAGAGAGCATTGCGGGAGCAACATCGAATACCGTCTTGCATCCGAAGTCACCCTTCTGGGCAAATCTGTATACGGCACGTGCGTAAGCAACGAGTACGGAGCCTGTGAACTCGGGGTTGGAGTCGAGCTTGAGGGAGTACTCGATGATGTGCTTGTGCTCGCCGTTCTTGCCGGTGATGCCGGATCTGAATACGAAACCGCCGTGGTTCATGCCGGAGTGGTTAGCAGCGAACTCTTCTTCGGAGATGAAGTGTACCGTCGTATCGTAATCTGCGAAATAGTTCGGCATCTCCTTGATGGTCTTCTCGATAAGGGCAGTGTCAGCGCCTTCCTCTGCGACTACGAAACACTCTCTTGTGTGCTTCTGTCTTGTGGTAAGCTCAGGCTGCTCGCCGGATCTTACTGCATCGAGAGCAGCGTCTACGGGGATCGTGTACTGCTTGCCGTTCTTTACACCGGGGATGCGGCGGATGGCATCGGAGTGACCCTGGGATACGCCCTTGCCCCAGAAAGTGTAATCCTTACCTTCGGGAAGGATGCAGCTGCCGTAAAGTCTGTTGATGGAGAACATTCCGGGGTCCCAGCCGCAGGAGATGAGCGATACCGTTGAAGCTGCCTTTGAAGCTGCATCGACATTCGCGAAATGCTCGGGAATCCTGGCGTGTGTGTCAAAGCTGTCGATGACGTTGAACATGGAAGCATACTTGGGTGTCTGCTCGGGCAGGTCTGTGGCGGAACCGCCGCAGATGACGAGAACGTCGATCTTGCCCTTGTAGTTGTCGATGTTGTCGATCTTATCAACGGTTGCCGTTGCCGTATCGATCTTAACGGAAGCAGGATCACGTCTTGTGAATACTGCTACGAGCTCTGTGTCGGGATTCTGCTTGATTGACTGCTCGACGCCGCGGCCGAGGTTGCCGTAACCTAAAATACCTATCTTGATCATGGAAAAAACCTCCTGAATTGTTTTCGAGGTAATTATATATCTTTTGCGTTCTCTAAGTGAGGTAAAAATGATTGTAAAGTATAAATACATATTGCTTTACAATAAAACATATTCTATAATCTTCTCCGGAAAGAAGGTAGTACCCATGACAGGCGAACGCCAAAGAAAAAAGACATATGACCTGGCGCTGATTGCTGTCTCGGCAGCGCTCATCACCATCTGTTCGTGGATATCGATCGCGATCGGTCCTGTACCGTTCACGCTTCAGACAATGGCGATATTTGCTGTGCTTCTCACCCTTGGTGGTGTGAGGGGCGCGTGTGCTGTAGGCGTATATCTGCTCCTCGGTCTTGCAGGTGCGCCTGTTTTCTCCGGATTTAAGGGCGGTCCGCAGTCTTTTCTTGGTCCTACGGGAGGCTTCCTTGTAGGTTTCGCGATCGCATCTGTCGTGTGGATCCTTGTTGAAAAACTGATCAAGCCAAAGCTTTCCGGTTCTGTGGGAAAGCACATTCTTTATGCTGTGGTTAATTCCGTCATTTTCGAGATAGTCATGTATGCCATAGGCGTAGTCTGGTTCATTGTCGTATACGGTGCGCAGACAGGCCCCATCGGACTGGACGCCGTCCTCACAATGTGCGTGGTGCCCTTTTTGATCCCGGATGTCGTTAAGATCGCAGTCGCAATAGTGATAGGCGGACGCGCGGGCAAACTCATACATAAATAACGAACTTATTTATTCTCTTGTGGTAAAATCTAGTTTGGTCCGGACAGGGCCAAACTATGTTTATTAAGGGGGATAACATGGAAGAAGATATCATGTTCAAGGCGGATTCCATCTGTAAGAAATACGGAAGCCACCATGTCCTGAACGATGTAAGTTTCACCATCAAAAAAGGCGAGATCTACGGTCTTGTAGGTAAGAACGGCGCCGGTAAGACTACGATCATGAGGATCATGACGGGCCTTCAGGAGCCGACATCCGGAAAGATCGAATTCGGTTTTGACAGGAAGAGGCTCGGTTCGGTCGGTTCACTCGTCGAAGTGCCTTCTATCTATGCAAACAAGACGGCAAGAGAGAATCTCGAATTCCAGTACATCAATCTCGGACTGAAGCTAGACGGAAGTCTTGATGAGATACTTACTTTTGTAGGTCTCGATAACACCGGTTCCAAGAAAGCCGGAAAGTTCTCACTCGGTATGCGTCAGCGTCTCGGAATAGCGATGGCTATCGTCGGCGATCCCGAGATGCTCATCTTAGATGAGCCCATAAACGGACTTGATCCCCAGGGAATCATCCAGATAAGAGATCTTATCAACAAGCTCAACCAGGAGAAGAACATGACTGTCATCATCTCCAGCCATATCCTTTCCGAGCTGTCCAAACTCGCCACATCGTTTGCCTTCATCGACAAGGGAAGGATCGTAAAGGAAGCAACCCAGTATGACATTGAGAATGCGGGTGAGAAGCAGCTTCTTATCACGGTCAGCGATCCTCAGGCACTTGCTACCGTATTGATGGGCAAGGGATTTAATGCCGAGGTCGTCACCAATCCCGGCAAAGTAACCGTTCACGGTGACATCAATATTGCCGAGGTTGCGGTTATTGCAAGTGAGAGCGGATTCGAAGTAACTGATATGCATAATGTCGAGACTGACCTCGAAGACTTCTTCTTAGGACTCGTAGGAGGTGAGACTCATGCCTGAACTTCTTAAGTTTGAATATAAAAGGATGCTTTCATGCAAGCCTGTCTATTTTATCCTTGCCGCAGCTATCATCATGCCTTTGGCAGCCGGTATCGGACTTAATTTCCTTTTTTATGTTGTAGGAATTGAAGATTTCGGAGAACTCGAAGGCTATACTGCCGCTAACGAGAAATTCTTTACCTGGTTCATTATCAGTTACTTCTATACCAGGCTTCCGATCTTCCTGGCGCTGTTTACGAGCCTTTTCCTCGGAAGGGACTTCAAGGACGGCTTTGTCCGCAACAAGGTAACTGCAGGTCATTCAAGGCTTTCAATCTATGCTTCCGCAATGATCACACAGGTCAGCTTTACCGCTGCACTCTGCGTTATCTATGTGTTTATCGGAACGGTCACAATGGCTCTGTCTCCCATGGGCGCAAATCTCAATAACGGTGAGATGCTCCTGAGAGCTTTTGTCCTCATGCTGTCCCTTATCGGAATGACAGTCCTGTTTACGGCTCTTTCCATGGCAATCAATAACAGGGCTCTCGTAACGGTAATAAGTGTAGTATTCGTAATGGCCCTCGGTCTTGCCGGTTCGCTTGCAACAAGCTACAGCTACAGTGCCAAGACGATCGACGATTATATCGATGTCTGTGAAGATAAGGTCGATGAATATGAAAACGACTTCGGATACAATTATTACACCGTTCCCGAGAAAAAAGATTATATCAACGCCGGCTGGGCTATCGGCCATACGCTCTATGTGACGACTAATGCCGGTCTGGAGAAAGAACTCATGTCCAACCTTCAGGATGCCGTTCTTTCGATTGCTGATGACGACGAGATCTTCGCTTATCCCAAGAAGGTAAGCAGAATGGGATTCAGCCAGCAGCTCATATCGGTACTCTTCGGAAGCGGAAATCCGCCTCCGCTTGATAAGCATGATATGAAGAAGATCGACGGAATGATCGTCGATATAGATGATCTTATGCTTGCATATTCACTCAAGTCGGTCATTTGGATCGCCATCTTTGCCGGCGGCGGATATGCTATCTTCAGAAAGAAGAACTTAAGCTGATGTTTTACAACGACCACAGATTATCAATAGTCATAGGTGCATACGGCAGCGGCAAGTCCGAGATATCGGTCAACATGTCGCTTGCCCAGCGCCGCGACAACCCTGAAAGCAAGCTCCTCATCGCAGACATGGACATAGTCAATCCGTTCTACCGTTCCGCTGACTGCGCTCCCGAGCTCGCCCGAAACAACATTAAGGTCATCTCGCCGATGTACGCAGGCTCAAATGTTGATGCACCTGTCCTTCCGGCAGAGATGTATGTCATTTTCGACAACAACGAGTACTCGGGTGTGTTCGATATCGGAGGCGAGGACATGGGCGCGACCGTCTTAGGTTCTCTCAAGCACCGCATCGAAACGACCGACCATGCCATCTACATGGCGGTCAACACCTTAAGGCCTTTCACATCCGACCCGCAGCAGATCGCAGTCATGACAGCCGAGCTTCAGGCTGCATCGGGTTTCCCGGTAGACGGCTATCTCAATAACACGAACCTTCTCGAGGAGACGACTCCCGAGATGGTGCGTGAAGGAGAGAAGATGATCCTTGAAGCTTCCAAGCTTACAGGCATCCCGCTTGTCGCGACTTGCGCAATGAAAGAGGTCGGGGTTAAAGAGTGCCTTGCCCCGGAACTGTTTGAGATGACCAGACAGATCTTTTATAGTTACTGATTTAATAAAAAGTTTTTGTGTTTTTTATTGTCGGGCAATATTTTTAATGATATTATTTTCTTTGAGCGGCGAATAAGACCGCACCACAAATCAGGAGGATAAAAAATGGGATTGATTAAAGATGCTGCAAAGGCTTTTGCAGGCAACGTAGTAGGAGTAGCAGGCTCAGTTGTTACTAGCGCTATCTCTGATCAGTATCTTGAATTCTTTACTTGCGATTCCCTCGGACAGGACATTCTTGTCAGAGAAGGCGCAATCAAGATGGAAAAGGGTAAGAACAAGGGTAGTTCCGAAGTTATCAGCAACGGCTCTATCGTTGCTGTACCTGAGGGCACAGCTTGCTTGCTCGTAGACGGCGGCCGTATCGTAGACGCGGTTATGGAGTCAGGTTATTACAAGTGGGATAACTCTTCATCACCTTCAATTCTTGCGAATACAAACGTAGGCGAGAATGCCAAGGCTATCGTTAAGGATGCTTGGGACCGTTTCAGAATGGGCGGCGAGATCCCCAAGCAGCAGAGAGTTTACTTCGTAAACATGCTCGAGCTGAGAGATCAGAACTTCGGTACAGCTTCTCCGGTACCTTATCCGGATCCTGAGTACCGTAACATCTA
>JAEEGL011698595.1_pt1 | contig 18564 bp, 13 predicted proteins | sample 9134231 | NCBI WGS metagenome assembly JAEEGL01 (sample SAMN16246548, study PRJNA631951) | gut metagenome | biome: gut microbiome; feature: rumen; material: fiber-attached | host: Bos | place: Iran: Karaj | collected 2018-10 | reverse complement strand
TCGACACCGGCGACACGATCTGCGACCCGAAGAAGGTTGTGAATCTCGACGGCGTGAAGTTCCCGGCTCCGTCGCTTTCCATGGCAATCGTTGTGAAGAAGAAGGGCGAAGAAGATAAAGTCGCCGCCGGTCTGCGCCGGATCATGGGCGAAGATCCGACCGTCGTCTTCTCCACCAACGAAGAGACCCGCGAAATGCTCCTCTCCGGTCTGGGCGAACAGCACCTGGACATCGTGCTTGCCAAGCTGAAGAGCAAGTTCGGTGTGGAAATCGACCTCAAGATTCCGAAGGTCGCCTACCGCGAAACCATCCGCAAGTCCTGCTCCGTGCAGGGTCGTCACAAGAAACAGTCCGGCGGTTCCGGTCAGTTCGGTGACGTCTGGATCCGCTTTGAGCCGCACGACGGCGACGAGCTGATCTTTGAAAGCGAAGTGGTCGGCGGCTCCGTGCCGAAGAACTACTTCCCCGCCGTGGAAAAGGGTCTGCAGGAAGCCATTCAGAAGGGTCCGCTTGCCGGGTATCCGGTTGTCGGTCTGAAGGCTGTGCTGTATGACGGCTCCTACCATCCGGTGGACTCCAACGATATGGCGTTCCGTACCGCCGCGAAGATCGCGTATAAGAACGGTATGGCGCAGGCCGCACCGGTCATTCTGGAGCCGATCGGCGATCTGAAGGTCTACATCCCCGACGCCAACCTCGGCGATATCATGGGCGATATCACCAAGAGACGCGGCCGTGTGATGGGCATGGGCGCCGCAGACGAGCCGAAGATGCAGGAGCTGGTTGCCGAAGTGCCGATGGCAGAAATGGGCGACTTCTCTACGATGCTGCGCTCCGTGACCGCAGGTCGCGGCTACTTCACCCTGACCTTCGCGCGCTATGAAGACGCGCCGGGCAACGTGGCTCAGAAGGTCATTGAAGACGCGAAGGCGGAAGCCGAAGAATAAGATTTCCCGTACATTTCAAATACACACACAACAAAAGCCGCTCCGTCCGGGGCGGCTTTTGTTAGTGTATAGCAGTTAGTGCGCAGTGCATAGGGACGCGCCGGACACGGCAGAAAAGGAAAAGTGACTGCCGCGAAGGAGACCATCGCTTTCTTTTGCTACTTTTCTTTCTCGTGAAAGAAAAGTAGAACACATCCTGTTCACGGTTTGTTTCTTGCATTCATAGAGGGCGGTCCTGTATAATGAAAGCAGTTACAATGAGGAGGTGCAGCCATGAAACGATGGAAACGGTGGACCGCACTGCTGCTGTGCGCGCTGCTCTGGATGCCGGTTGTGCCGGTCTTTGCCGCCGAAACGCCGCAGGTTTGGCGCGGCGTGGACGTGTCGCGCTGGCAGGGAACGGTCGATTGGGCAAAGATGAAAGCGGCGGGCGTGGAGTTTGCCGTGCTGCGCTGCTATGCCTATCGCAAGGACACGACGTTTGACGCAAACTACGCCGGCGCGGCGGCGCAGGAAATCCCGGTCGGCGCCTATACCTATATGTATGCCACGACCGAGCAGGGCGCGGTGAAGGAGGCACAAGCAACGCTGGACGCGCTGGCGGGCAAGCCGCTGACCATGCCGCTGTTTCTCGACGTGGAAGACAGCAGCATCAAAAATCTCGGGCGCGAGAAGCTGACCGACCTGATGCTGATTGAACTGGCAATCTTTGCCGCCGCCGGGTATCCCACGGGGATTTATACCTCGCTGAGCTACCGCGACTCGTTTATGAACGCGCGGCGCCTTTCCTCCTATGACTGGTGGATTGCCCGCTGGACCTGCTACCGCACGGACGCCAACAACAAGCTGTTTACCTTCGCCGACGAATCACCGGACAGCACGAAAAAGCCGGACTGCGTGCTGTGGCAGTTTTCCAACGGCGGACGCGGCAGCGACCTCGGCGCCGGCTCCACTGCCGTGGATCTGGACTTTTGCTATCAGGACTACTTTTCCGACGGACCCTGCGTGCCGAGCGAGCATCGCTACACAGTGACGGTTCGCACGCCGTCCTGCACCGAACCGGGTCAGCTGTTGATGCAGTGCACCCACTGCGAACAGCAGCTGTCAACGCTCTATGCGCCGGCGCTGGGGCATACGGCGCCGAACGAAGCCGGGCAGTGTGCGCGCTGCGGACTCCGGATTGCGGACGCGCAGAACGGCACGGTCTGTCCGCTTTGCGGGCAAACGCACAACGGGCTGTTCGGCTGGCTGTATCTGTTCGTTCACCGGCTGCTGTTCTGGATGAAAAAGTCTTTGGTATAACAAAAAAGAGCACCTGCGGGTGCTCTTCTTTTTGATTGTTGAACGATTATTTCATCAGACGGCGAATGACCGCTTCGCAGTCCTTCTTGTCCATAATCTTCGGCACGGGATACAGCGGGTTCGCTTCCTTGAGGGCACGCTCCACGAGGATCGGCAGATCCGCTTCCTGAATCTGTTCGAAGCCGTCAGGGATATTCATGCGCGCGTTCATGTCGCGGATCGCCTGAATGAAGGCCTTCGCCTTTTCTTCGTCGGTACCCTTGGTGCACGCGCCGGAGATCTCCGCCAGTCTTGCCAGACGGAACCACGCCGTTTTGCCGTAGTAATCCAGCACGTAGGGCAGAATCACGGACATGGCAAGCCCATGGGGGATGCCGTACATACCGCCGAGATTGTGACCGATGGCGTGGACGTAGCCGACGTAGGCGCGGGTGAACGCCATGCCTGCGTAGAACGACGCCTTGAGCATCTGATCGCGGGCGTTGATATCCTTGCCGTTGGCATAGGCTTTTTCAAGATTCTCGAAGATCATCTTGACCGCTTTTTCCGCATACAGCTCCGTGGAATGGACGTTGCTTTTGCCGATATACGCTTCCACGGCGTGGGTCAGCGCGTCCATACCGGTGGTGGAGGTGATGTGCGGCGGCAGACCGACCGTCAGCTCGGGATCGAGCACCGCGTACTTCGGACGCAGCTTCGGATCGTTGATCGCGTTCTTTTCGTGCGTGGACGGATCGGAGACCACGGCGGCAACGGTCGTTTCGGAGCCGGTACCGGCGGTGGTGGGCACGGCAAAGAGAATCGCCGGCTTGTGGAACACGCGCAGCGTGCCGCGCATTTTGCGCACGCTGGTGCGCGGATTGGTTACGCGGGCGGCAGCAGCTTTGGCGCAGTCCATCGGGGAACCGCCGCCGAAAGCGACGACAGCTTCGCAGTTGTTGGTCAGATACAGTGCTCTTGCGTCTTCAATGTTGTCGATGGTCGGGTTGGGCTGCGTGCCGTCATAGACGACGTAGGCAACGCCGGCCTGATCGAGTGTCTCAAACAGACTGTCGAGCAGATGCAGACCCATCAGACCTTTGTCGGTGACAACCAGCACCTTGTTGATGCCTTTGGATTTAATCAGCGCGGGCAGACGCTTGACAGCGCCCGGACCTTCCAGCAATTCAGGCTCCGACCAGTCAAAGATAAACATGGCATATTTCATGATCTTCTGGAAGGAACGGTAGTATGCTTTCTTCAATTGCCACATGGGAAACACCTTCCTTGCTATTTTTGTGTCATCATTATACAATATTTCCCGCAACAATGCAAGAGGGATTGGAAAAATGTGGGAGAAAAAGGGAAGAGACGGGAAGAATTCCGAATGAAAAAGCAGCCGCATTCCTGCGGCTGCAGTTTTCCGTTATCCATTCTCAGTTTTCAATTCTCCGCTTCGTCCGGCGCCGCCGGTGCTTCCTCCGCCGGCGCTTCGGTTTCTGCCGCTGCTGCGGCTTCCGCTTTGACGCGAGCGGGCGAGCGCCACAGATGGATGATGCCCTCGTCGTTGAGCAGTTTAAGCATGATGACGAGGATCGGCGTAATCAGCATGCCCAGCACGCCGAAGACCTTCAGACCGAGATACAGCGCGGCAATGGTGACGATGGGCGACAGACCGAGCTGCCCGGCAACCAGCTTCGGTTCGATCACCTGGCGGATCACGGTGATCATGGCGTAGATGATCACAAGACCGATGCCGAGACCGAACGAGCCGGTGATGAACGAATAGACTGCCCACGGGATCAGCACGGTGCCGGTGCCGAGCACGGGCACGATGTCGATGATGGCGGTGACCACGGCGATCATGATGATATAGTTCGACTGGAACACGCCGACCAGCCGCAGCACGGTCAGACCGACAGACATTTCAATGAACGTCACCAGCATGATGAGGGCGTAGGCCTTGCCCATTTTGCCGAGCGAGGAACGCAGCAGCACCTTGGCGCGATCGATATCGTTGCGGCGGTGCTCCGGAAACTGCAACCGGATAAACGCCATCACACGCGGATATTCCGTCGTCATGAAGCAGGAGGCCACGAGCGTGATGACCACGGCAATGAGCATGGACGGAATCTGCTTGGCGGTGGAAAGCAGGCTGCTGATGGGCGTTGTGACCCAGGAAAGCTTAAAGTTGCCGGACAGCAGACCCGACAGCGCGGACGCGCCCGACTGGGTGGTTTCGGCAGCGGCGGTTGCAGCGGTTGCGGCGGCAGCCGAGGCGGTATCCGAAGCGGCGGCAACGGTGTCGGCGGGGGTGGACGCAACGTAATCGTTGATTTTGGCAAACAGCTCCGTCACGCTCTCGTGCAGCGTTTTGCGCAGGAATTCCGGCATTTTTTCAATCAGCGACAGCAGCCATCTCTGAATGTTTGCAATCACGGAATCCACGTTTTGCAGCTGTAGCGCAATGTAGTTGATGAATTCCTGCACCCGTGCAAAGACGCGCACACCGATCAGCGAGACCAGCGCGAGCACGATAAACAGCAGCAAAAACACACAGATGACAGAGGCGGCACCGTCCTTCAGGAACGTTTTGCGCACCAGAAAATTTTTGGGACGCTGGAGCACCAGCGCCACGAGGAACGCAAACAAAAACGGGAAGCAGACGCCCATGGCGTAGCGGATGACCAGAAAGCCGATCGCAAGGATCATAGCAAGATAAATGATGTTGATGATCATACCGCGTTTTCTTTCAACTTCTTGCATAGGGGGACACCTCTTAGCTTGTCATATTATACTTATTATACACGCAATCGGATTTGAAAATCAATGGATTTCACAAATTTCAGAAAAATGAAAGAAACCTCTTTGCAAAACCGACAAATTATGATATGATTATATCACTTTAGCGTGGAAAAGGAGACCCAAAAACATGAACGTTGCAATCATGGGCTTCGGCGTTGTCGGCTCAGGCGTTGCCGAGGTGATCGCAAACAACGCGGATCACATCAAGGAACACTCCCGGGTGGATCTGCGCCTTTCCCATATTCTTGACATCCGGGACTTTCCGGACAGCCCGTTTGCCGCATATATGACCAAGGATGTGAACGACATCCTCGCCGATGCAAATACGCAGATCGTTGTGGAAACCATGGGCGGTGTGGAGCCGGCGTTTTCGTTTGTGTCCGCCTGCCTGAAAAAGGGCAAACATGTGGTGTCCTCCAACAAGGAACTCGTTGCCAAGAAGGGCGACGTGCTGCTGCAGCTGGCGCGCGACAACAACGTCAACTTTCTGTTTGAAGCGGCAGTCGGCGGCGGGATTCCGATCATCCGTCCGCTGAGCATTTGTCTTGCTGCCAACCGTGTGCAGCAGATTGCCGGCATTCTGAACGGAACCACCAACTTCATTTTGAGTAAAATGATAACGGACAACATGGACTTTGCTGCGGCGCTGCGTCTGGCGCAGGAAAAGGGCTATGCCGAAAAGGACCCGACTGCGGACGTGGAAGGCATCGACGCCTGCCGCAAGATCTGCATCCTCGCGTCGCTGGCAAGCGGAAAGCACGTGTTCCCGGACGGCATTCTGACCGAGGGCATCTCTGCGCTGACGGCAGACGACGTGAAATACGCGGCGGCATACGGCTGTGTGATCAAGCTGATCGCCCGCGCAAAACGGCTCGACGACGGTCGCTGGTGCCTGACGGTTTCGCCCGCGCTGGTGCCGCAAAGCCACATGCTTGCCGGGGTGACCGGGGTGTTCAACGCGTGCCTCGTGCACGGCGACATGGTCGGCGACGTGCTGATGTATGGGCAGGGCGCCGGCAAGCTTGCCACCGCCTCCGCCGTGGCGGCAGACGTGATCGACTGCGCGCTGCACGACGACAAGCCGAAAACGTTCGGCTGGGGCGAAGCGGACCCGAATATGCTCGCGGATCCCATGACGGTGGACGCGCAGCTGTTCGTCCGCGCCAAAACCGCAGACAAAGCCGCCGATCTCGCAAAGGTGCGCGCCGCGCTGCCGGGCTGCACGCTGATTGACAGCGCACCGGACGATCTCGTGTTCGTTACGCCGCAGCAGACGGAGGGCACGCTGCGCGACGCCGTTGCCGCGCTTAAACTTGCGGCGCCGTCGGTCATCCGTGTGTTTTAACCGATTCAAGATACAGTATCAACTGGGGGAATATTATGGCACTCATCGTACAGAAATTCGGCGGCTCGTCCGTGGCGAACGCCGAGCGCGTAATGAACGTTGCGCGTACCATCACCGACACCTATAAGGCCGGCAACGACGTGGTCGTGGTTGTTTCGGCGCAGGGTGACACCACCGACGACCTCATTGAAAAAGCCATGGAGATCAACCCGCGCGGCAGTAAGCGCGAGATGGATATGCTCCTGACAGCGGGCGAACAGATTTCCATCGCGCTGCTGGCGATGGCGATTGAAAAAATCGGTTGCCCGGTCGTGTCGCTGCTCGGCTGGCAGGCGGGGTTTGAAACCAACACCGCCCACGGCGCGGCGCGGATTCACAATATCAGAGCCGACCGCCTGAACGCGGAGCTCGACAAGCACAAGATTGTGATCGTTGCGGGCTTCCAGGGCATCAACAAGGGCGACGATCTGACAACGCTCGGGCGCGGCGGCTCCGACACGTCTGCCGTGGCGCTGGCTGCGGCGCTGCACGCGGATCTGTGCCAGATCTATACCGACGTGACCGGCGTGTTCACCGCCGACCCGCGCAAGGTTCCGAACGCCAAAAAGCTGACCGACATCACCTATGACGAAATGCTTGAGCTGGCAACGCTCGGCGCGCAGGTGCTCAACAACCGGTCGGTGGAACTCGCCAAAAAATACAACGTAGAAATCGAAGTGCTCTCAAGCATGGTCAAAGAACCGGGCACGATCGTCAGGGAGGTTGCAAAAATGGAGAAAATGTTAATCAGAGGCGTCACCAAGGACATGGACGTGGCGCGTATTTCCGTGGTCGGCATGCAGGACGTGCCGGGCAATGCGTTCAAGCTGTTCTCGTCCCTTGCCGCCAAGGGCATCAACATCGACGTTATTCTGCAGTCCGTGGGCCGCGACGGCACCAAGGACATCTCCTTCACCTGCGCCAAGGGCAACGCCGAACAGGCGACGGAGCTGCTCGAAAACCTCTTTGGTCTTGAAGGCGCAACAGTTTCGTGCGACACAACGGTGGCAAAAGTCTCTGTGGTTGGCGCCGGCATGCAGTCGCACGCGGGCACGGCGAGCAAGATGTTCGGCGCGCTGTATGAAGCGGGCATCAACATCTCCATGATCTCCACGAGCGAAATCACGATCTCCGTGCTGATTGAAAAGGAAATGGCCGACAAAGCCGTTGCCGCTGTGCATAAGGCATTTTTCGGTTAAGTCAACAGTCGACCGTCATCAATCAAAAGCAAAGCGCCCTGCAGGGCGCTTTTTTGTTTTGCCGGGAGGCGGGGAAGGGTGGCGCAAAGGGGTCGATCAACTTGGCGCGGAAGGGAACCATGCGCCGCCTGACAGGCAGCGGCTACAAGCAAAAACTGCCGCCCATTGGGCGGCGCTGCTGTTGACTGTTGACTGACGACTGTCGACTGTCTGGCAATCACACGATTGCCAGACCCCCGTCTACCCCGATCACCTGACCGGTGATGAACGATGCGTCGTTTCCCGCAAGAAACCGGGCGAGCGCTGCCACATCTTCCGGCGTGCCGGCGCGGCACAGCGGCGTTTCGTCAATCACCGCCTGCCTGTCTTCGGCGGACAGGTGCGCGTTCATCGGTGTGTCGATAAAGCCCGGCGCAATGCAGTTGACCGTGACGCCGGAGGGTCCGACCTCTTTGGCAAGCGCTTTGGTAAAGCCGGTCAGCGCAGCCTTTGCGGCGCTGTAGTCCACTTCGCACGAGGCGCCCACGCGTCCCCACATGGAGCTGATGGTGATAATTCGTCCGCTGTGGCGGCGCAGCAGCTGCGGCAAAAGGGCGCGGCAAAGCTGCATCTGGCTTTGCACGTTGACACGGAACAGCGCGTCGCTTTGCAGCAGATCAACGTCCTGAAACAGCGACACGAGCGACTGCCCGGCGTTGAGAATCAACACGTTTGGCGCAAAGGACGCCGCCACCGCCGCGAGAGATTCCACTGCTTCGCAGTCGCAAAGATCGCACTGCACGGTGCGCAGCCGGTCGGGGTACTGCGCGCGCAGACCGGCGAGGGCTTCCGGATGGACGCCGCACTGGGCAAGGACGGTGTCGCCCTGGGCTAAAAAGACGCTGCACAGCGCCTGTCCGATGCCGCCGGAGGCACCGGTGATGAAAACGGTATTTGCCAATGGTATCACTTCCCAAGTAGTTCTGGTTGGATGATACCATACTTTCTTTTATTTTGCAAGCACGCCGTCGTCCGCATAGAGCAAAAGCTTGATATCTGCTTCGCCCTCCTGCTGCGTGTCGGCATAAATGAGCGACTCATTGCCGTCCCTGTCGCGGCAGTGCAGCTCGTGACAGAGGGATTCCGTGCCGTCTTCGCGCGGAATCACCGCCGTTTTGTGGTCCAGCAGTTCCAATTCGTCCGGGAGATTCTGCACCGCTGTTTTCAGCGCTACCTTGATTTCGGGCATGTTGCGCACGGTGTGGTTCATCAGATAGCCCCGCGCGTCAAACGCCACCACACGCGCCGTGTCCAGCGCCACGCTGACCTTGATGAGATCGGCGTAATAGGTTACGCCTTTTTCGCTGTAAGCAAAATTGACGGTGCAGATGCCGTCGTAGGTGCTGTAGTAGCTTTCCTTCATATTTTTGTAGCCGCAATCGCGCAAATAGGCGCGTGCCACCTTGACTGCCGCTTCCTCGCTGATTTCGCTTGTGCCGGCGTAGTTCGGGTTCGTCAGATAGCACAACAGACCGCCGTGCCTGGTGAGTCCCACGGTGCGCCCGTTTTTGGAAAAGCAGTAGAGCTCCAGCGCGGAGTCCTCATCGCTTTCGCGCACAAGTTCTTTTTCTTCACACGACAGATATTTTGCCGCGCGAGAACGGGCGGTTTGCAGCGAGATTTCGTCCAGTCCCGCAGTGGCTTTTGCTGTGCGGTGCAGCTGCGCGTCGGCAAACGGACCGTCATACAACAGCGTGGGGTAATCGGTCTGCGCCTGCGCGGCAGTGGAAAAGGTGCCCGAAAAATCGGCTGTGCCGTCCGGTTGCGGCAGGGTGGATAACGATGCGCGAAGCGTCACGGTGCCGTCGTCGAGTCCCGCGCGGATTTCCTGCAGACGGCTGCCGAGCGACGCGGCGTATTGATACAGATCGCGCAGCGACTGTTTCTGCCGCGCAGAGAGCGCTTTGCCGCTTTGCAGCTCTTTTTGCATTGCCTGCGTGTAGTCGCCGACCTGCGAGAGAAAGCGGAAGATTCCTGCTGCGCCGGTTTCTTCGTCCGTCAGCAGCGACAGCGACAGTTTGGCGCCGGCAGCCGCGTTTTGCAGCTTTGTGCCGAGCGATGCGAGCATCGGTGCGCTTTGGGCAAGAACGCCCTTTTGCAATGCGGTTTCTATGGTGTCGAGCTGGGCGCACAGGACCGACAGCGACTGCCGGGCGGTCTGCGCTTCCTGCGCCTGCAGCTTGTGCGCACGTCCGGCATAGACAGCGGCGGTGACTGCAAGCAGCAGACTCAGCACAGACAGGAACAGGATGGTTTTTGTCAGCGTTTGATGACTCTTTTTCAGCATAGACATGCCTCCGTCTTTTTTAAGTTGTCTTTATGGCGGACTCTATACAATAGGATTGCCCGCCTGCGCGCCGGAATATGCGTCCGGTGTGCACAAAGATATCAAAAAATTCTATGGGAAACGACTGATATTTGTCCGTTCACCCATTGCATCTATGGCGTTTTTATAGTATAATAGACTGTATTTATAATGAAGAGGTGTATCCGCGTGCAAGCATATTTGGACAACAGCGCCACCACCCCGCTTTGCGACACGGCAAAACGGTGGATGAAACGTGCGATGGACGACGCCTGGGGCAACCCGTCGTCGCTGCATGCCGTGGGGCTGGACGCGGAAATGCTGCTGCTTGACTGCCGCAAAGCGGTGGCGGATGCGCTGCACGCAAAGGAATCCGAGATTCTCTTCACCTCCGGCGGCACCGAGGCGAACAACCTCGCCCTGTTCGGCGCGGCATATGCAAACGCGCGGCAGGGCAAGCGCGTGCTCGTCTCCGCCGTGGAGCACCCGTCCGTGATGAAAGCGGCGGAGCAGCTTCGAAACGAGGGCTTCGATCTGCAAATCCTTCCGGTGGATCCCTTCGGCTGCGTGTCGCTTTCCGCGCTGGAAGATCTGCTCACTGCAGAGACCACGCTCGTCAGCGTGATGGCGGTCAACAACGAGCTCGGCACGATCGAGCCGGTTGCCGAAATCGCCGTGCTGCTCAAGCGCAAAAAGAGCCGCGCCCTGTTTCATGTGGACGCGGTGCAGGCGTTCGGCAAGCTTGATCTCTCGCCCAAAAAGCTCGGCTGCGATCTGATGACCGTCAGCGCCCACAAGATCCACGGACCCAAGGGCGCCGGCGCACTCTGGATCAGACCCGGCGTGACGCTGCGTCCGCGCACGTTCGGCGGTGAACAGCAAAACGCGCTGCGCCCCGGCACGGAGCCGACCGTGGCGATTGCCGGCTTTGCCGGCGCGGCAACAACACTGAAGCCTGTTGCGAATCTGCCGCGCGTCACAGCGCTGCGGGATCGTTTTGTTGCAGCGCTGCGGGAAATGCCGGAGGTGCGGATCAACAGCGCCGACGCTGCGCTGCCGTATATTGTCCACCTTTCGCTGCCGGGCTGGCCGGCGGAGACGGTGCTCAACTTTCTGTCGGACAAGGGCGTATACGTATCGTCCGGCTCTGCCTGCGCCAAGGGGCACCGCAGTCCCGTTTTAACGGCGGCAGGGCTCGACCCGGCGCTGATCGGCAGCTCTTTGCGCATCAGTCTGTCTGACACCACAACAAAAGAGGAACTGGATTATTGCCTGCAGATGCTGCAGGAAGCGGTCCGGACCATTCGCAGAAAAGGATAAGGTTTTATGAAAAAAGTGATACTCGTCAAAAACGGGGAGATCGTGCTCAAAGGGCTCAACCGCTCCACGTTTGAAGATATACTCATCAAAAACATGCGCCGTCGTCTCGCGTCGGTGGGACAGTTCACCTTCCGCAAATCGCAGTCCACCATTGTGGCGGAGCCGGTGGACGACGATATCGACTTTGACGAAGCGGTGTCGCAGGTGTCGCGCGTGTTCGGCATCGTCGGCTTTTCCGTGGCTGCCGTGTGCGGCAAGGATATTGAGGAGATCAAACGCACCACACTGGAATTTCTGGGCGACGACCTGCGCAATGTGCGTACCTTCAAGGTCAACGGCAAGCGCAGCGACAAGAAGTTTCCCATGACCTCGCCCGAAATCGCCGCCGAGGTCGGTGCGCACATCCTGTCCAACATCCATCCGCTCAAAGTGGACGTGCATGAACCGGAGCTGACCGTGACGGTGGAGGTGCGCGACCAGGTGCTGATTCACGGCAACCAGAAAAAGGGCGCCGGCGGTCTGCCCATCGGCTCGTCCGGCAAGGCGTGTCTGCTGCTTTCGGGCGGCATCGACAGCCCGGTGGCAGGCTATATGATGGCAAAGCGCGGGCTGATGCTCGACGCGGTCCACTTTGTGTCGCCGCCGTATACGAGCAAGCGCGCGGAGCTGAAGGTTCATGCGCTGGCAAAGCTCGTTTCGCGCTATGCCGGACGCATCCGGCTGTATATCGTGCCGTTCACCGAGATCCAGGAAGCCATCAAGGACCACTGTCCGGAGGATATGTTCACGCTCATTATGCGCCGGCTGATGATGCGCATTGCGCAGCAGCTTGCGCTTGGCGACAACTGCAAGGCGCTGATTACGGGCGAAAGCCTCGGGCAGGTTGCGTCGCAGACCATCGACGCGCTGCACTGCACCAACGCCGTTGCCGAAATTCCCGTGTTCCGTCCGCTGATCGGCATGGACAAGGACGAGATCATCGACATTGCCCGGCGGATCGACACCTTTGAAACCTCGCTGCAGCCGTTTGAAGACTGCTGCACGGTCTTTACCCCGAAACATCCGAAAACCAGACCCACCGTGGAAATGCTGGAGGAGGCGGAGGCGCTGTTCGATTTTGCACCGCTGATCGAGCGCGTGGTGAAGGAAAGCAGATATCACTATATCGAACCATAACCAAAGCGAAAGAAGGCAAGTGCATGACGTGTGAACTGGTGTTTGTCGGCACCGAGCTGCTGCTCGGCGACATTCTGAACACGAACGCGCAATATCTTTCAAAACAACTCGCCGCCATCGGTGTGAACGTGCTGCATCAGACCGTGGTGGGCGACAATCCCGACCGGCTGCGCCGGGTGCTGGAAACCGCGTTTTCCCGCGCCGATCTGGTGCTGACCACCGGCGGGCTCGGTCCCACCAAGGACGATCTGACCAAGGAGGTCTGCGCGGCGTTTTTCGGCAAACCGCTTGTGCTGCACGACGAAAGCCTGCAGCGGATGAGAGCCTATTTCAGCGAAAAGGGCGTCGAAATGCCGCAGACCAACGAAAAGCAGGCATGGATGCCCGCCGGCTGCGTCATCTTTGAAAACCGGAACGGCACCGCGCCCGGCTGCGCGATGGAGCAAAACGGCAAACGGCTGGTGCTGCTGCCCGGTCCGCCGCGCGAAATGAAAGCGATGTATGAAACCGGCGTGCTGCCGTATCTGCGGCCGCTGACAAACGCCGTGATCTTTTCCAGAGAGATCCGCACCTTCGGCATCGGCGAAAGCGCGATGGCACAGAGGGTCAGCGATCTGTTGGACAGCGAAAACCCGACCGTTGCGCCCTATGCCAAAGAGGGCGAAGCCATGCTGCGCGTGACGGCAAAGGCGGCAACCAAAGAAGCAGCCGAACAATTGCTGCAGCCCGTGATTGACGAAATTCTTTCGCGTTTGGGCGGCGTTGTCTACGGCGTGGACGTGCCGAATCTGGAAACGGCGGTTGTTTCGCTGCTCAAGGAAAAGAAGATGACGGTCGCCACGGCGGAAAGCTGCACGGCGGGCCTGATTGCCAAACGGCTGACAGACGTGCCCGGCGCGTCGGACGTGTTCGGCTGCGGCATTGTCAGCTATCAAAACGAAATAAAAGAAAGACTGCTGGGTGTGGACCCGGCGGTGCTTGCGGCGCAGACGGCAGTCTGCGAGGACGTGGCAAAACAGATGGCGGCGGGTGCGCTGCGGCAAAGCGGCGCCGATCTTGCCGTTTCCATCACCGGGCTTGCCGGTCCCGGCAAAGACGAACTGGGACGTGACCCGGGGCTTGCCTATCTTGCCCTGACCGACGGTAAGCAGACCGTCACACGCACCGTGCACACCGGGCAGACCGGTCCCGGCTGCCGCAGCTATAACCGCACGGTTTTTTCGTCGCATGTGCTGGATATGATCCGCCGCTTTCTGGCGTGACCGGCACGGCATCATCTTAATCTCAAAGGGTTGTGACACATGAAAAATATCTATGAAGACGGCGCAGTCCGTCCGCCGATTGAAGACGTTTCCTCCGGCGCATTTGATTTTTCGGGCGACGATCCGCGCCCGCCCCGTCCGGCGCAGCCTTCGCCGATCCGGACCAACCGCCCGCCTGACGCGGATCCGCCGCAGCCGGAAGGCACGGTGCAGCTGACGCAAAAGCAGCTCGATCAGCTGGTGCAGCAGGTGCTGGCAGCAAAGGAGCAGCCCGCGTCTTCTGCGCAGCCGCAAACGCAGACGCCCGCCAAGCCCGGCGGCGACAACAGCTACGGCACAAAGATCTTGTATCAGAGCAAGGATTTTGACAAGGAAGACAATAGCACCGAGCGACCGGCGCCGAAAAAGAGCCTGAGCTCCTTTCTGGAAGCGGACGATTCCTTTATGGACGGCAGCGTTGCCGATCCGCGCTTTCAGGTGGACGAGGTGGACGAGGATGAGGGCTTCTATGCGCATCCGCGCGCGGCGTTTGCGTCGGAAAAGGTGCTGCCGGAGAGCGAAACGCAAGAAGAGGACATCGACGAAAGCGATACCGAACCCGTTGACTCCAACCGCCATATCGGACGCACGGTGGTGCTGGTGATCTCCCTGCTGGCAATTCTGGTTTCCGGTGCAATTTTGCTGCGGGAATACAAGCTGCATCTGGACAACAAGCGCTTTGAAGAAGACGTCAGCGACATGATTCTGCAAACGAACGAGGCGATTTCGCCAAATGCACCGGGCAACGTGGAAAACGCGGTGCACCTGACCGAGGAGCAGCAGTGGGCGCAGATCAAGGGCGAATACCCGAACACCACCTTTCCGAAGGGACTGCAGCTGAAATATGCGCGGCTGTATGCCACCAACAACGAGTTTGTCGGCTATCTGGAGGCACCCGGCATCAACATGAGCCTGCCCGTGGTGCAGACGACGGACGACGAAGCCTATCTCAACAAAAACTTCTATGGCAAGAGCACAAAATACGGCTGTCCGTTCGTGTCCTATCTGAACCGGATCAACGTGCTCGATTACAATACGATCATCTTCGGTCACCATATGAACGACCACACGATCTTCGGCGCGCTCGACAACTACAAGACCCTGGCGGGCTACCGGAAAAGCCCGGTGATCGCCTTCAATACGCTGTATCACGACTACAGCTGGAAGGTCTTTGCTGTGTTCATCACCAACGCCGTGCCGGAAGACGACAACGGCTATGTGTTCAACTATTATTTCACCAATCTCATTTCCGGTGAGGATCGCGCGTCCTATCTCAAGGAGCTGCGCCAGCGCTCAATTTATGATACCGGCGTGGACGTGACGGTCAACGATCCGCTGCTGACCCTTTCCACCTGCTCCCACGAGTTTGACAACGCGCGGCTGGTGGTGGTGGCGCGCCTGGTGCGCGAGGGCGAAAATCCTGCGGTCGACACAGACCGGCTCACGCTCAACAGCAACCCGCGCTATCCGCAGGTCTATTACGACAAGAAAAACCTCAACAACCCCTATGCCGGTGCGCCGCGCTGGGTGGTCGGTTGAATCCGGTACCCCTGATTCGATCAGCGGAGACCGATACAGAAACGATGCGTGCCGCAGCCCGGTGCGCAGGGACGGAGGGAAACCATGATAAAGCTATTTACGCTCGAGCAGCTTTCCGCATCCGCGGCAGACGCGGTCTATAAGATCTGTCTGTCGCTGGACACCTACGGCTTTTCGGAGGAGGACCGCCAGAGCTTTGAAGGCACTGACGCACTTCTGACCGCTGCGTCGTTTGCTGTGGAAGACGGCGACGACGTGATCATCGCCGTGGAAAACGAGGGCTATCTTGCGCTCAAGGAACGGCTGCTGGAAAAACTGATGCTGGAAGGCGTATCTTCGCCCGCCGTTGCGGAGCGGATTGCGCAGACCCGCAGCGATGAGGATCCGGCGTTTGATCTGCGCGCCCATTGCACGGTGCCGCAGGGCAGTGTGACCCATCTGACGAAGGACGGTCTGTTCAGCGGTTTTACGGCGGCGGTGCAAAACGGTAGCCTTAGTGTGATGCCGCTGGACTTCAACCGGATCGACGACGTGCTGGAAAGCTTTGTGAATCTGCTGTTTGCTCCGGAGACGGACCGTGAAACGCCGGTCCCCGTCAAGGAGAATCCGCAGCTGCAGCTGCAGCCGGAGAACGAACCGGACGCGCAGACGGAGAATGAGCTGCTCTCGCCGGTGCGGCGGATGGTGGAAACCCTGTATGGCAGCGACAAGCGGCTGGCACTGGCAATCGGCAAAGCCACGCAGCAGGTTCTGGAGCTGCAGGGCAGCGTGGAGCATATGCAGGAAACGGTAGATTTCATCGACCTTTCCGCGGACGGCGAAGAAGAGATCGATCCGCAGGAAACCCAGTCTGCCCGAGTGATCCGCGAAGCAAAGACCGCCCGCGAAGACGGCAGCGCCCAGTTCGGCGCGGCGGTGTCGGACGTCTATGAGACCGAAACCCCGGAGGGTATTCAGTATTATGCCTTTGCCGCCGTTGCCGACAGCGAAGGCGCCAAGGCCAAAAAGATCAACACACTCAACCCCGACGACGCGCAGATGCTGCTGCCGCACTGCCTGACCGTGCTGTGCGACACGGTTTGCCGCAAGGTGGACGGCGGCGACGACGCTGCCGAAACCGGCAAAAAGAAGGAAAAGAAGGTTTCCAAGGGTGTCATCGCCTTTGCGGTGATCATTCTGCTGACAGCCGTGCTCACGCCGCTGCTGCTGCTCAACCACTTTATGAAGCAGAACACCACGACCGAGCCGCCTTCATCTTCGACCGATTCTTCCGTTTTTTCCACCACTGAACCCACGTCGCAAGCCCCCCTGCCGGCGGAAAACTATATGCCGGCGGAGCCCGGCGCCAGCGAGGTGACCGCCACGCCCACAACCACCGTGGCGCCCTCCACCAGCGGTACGTTTACCTTTTATGTCTTCGGCTACGGGCACGGTGTGGGACTCAGCCAGCACGGCGCGGAATATCTCTCCTCGCTCGGCTGGGACTATGCGCAGATTCTTGCCAACTACTACTACGGCACCACGCTTGTGAAGGGCGACACCTATCCGGCAACGATCAACTACGCCGGCACCGACTATGAGACGGTGGAATACCTCGCCTCCTGCCTGGAAACCGAGATGAGCTCCGCGTTCAGCCACGAAGCGCTCAAGGCGCAGGCGGTGGCGCTCTATACCTTCGCAAAATACAACAACTTCCGGCTCAACGCCGATGCAAACGCCCACGGCAAAACGCCGTCCGACATCTGCCGCCAGGTGGCGCAGGAGGTCAAAAACGAGGGTCTGTATATCGCGTATCAGGGCAAGACGGCGCTCACGCCGTTCCACTCCATCAGCGCCGGCAAGACCACGTCGTATTACAACGTCTGGGGCGGCACCAACCTGCCGTATCTGAACGGCGGTCGTCCGAGCTACGGCGACTACAACGTCAGCGACTTCAAGTCGACCTATACGATTTCGAGCGACGAGCTGCGCACGATCGTGCAGAACAAGCTGGGCATCACGCTTTCGGGCGATCCGGCAACCTGGATCACGATTAAAACGCACGACCAGGCGATCAACAGCGACATCGGCTATGTGTCCACCATGGACGTGGGCGGTCGCGAACTGACCGGCAACGAGTTCCGCGGCAAGGTGATGGAGGGCAAGATCCGCTCCCACTGCTTCGCGCTTGTCTATACGCCCGACAGTACCGGCGCCGACACCCAGCAGCCTGCCACCGTGCCGTCGCTGACAACCCCGACGCCGTAAAAAAGGTAACAATGGGATTTCCCAAATACATACAAAAGGAGACAAAACTATGCCACTCGTAACAACCACCAAAATGTTTGAGGACGCGTACAAAGGCGGCTATGCCATCGGCGCGTTTAACGTGAACAACATGGAGATCATCCAGGGAATCACCGAAGCGGCCAAAAAGCTGAATGCGCCGCTGATCCTGCAGGTGTCCAAGGGCGCGCGCGCCTACGCGAACCACACCTATCTTGTGAAGCTTGTGGAAGCGGCTGAAAAAGAAACCGGTCTGCCCATCGCGCTGCACCTCGACCACGGTCCGGATTTTGAAACCTGCAAGAGCTGCATCGACGGCGGCTTCACGTCCGTCATGATCGACGGCAGCTCCCTGCCGTATGAAGAGAACGTTGCGCTGACCAAGAAGGTCGTCGACTACGCCCACGCCCACGGCGTTGTGGTGGAAGGCGAACTCGGCACGCTTGCCGGCGTGGAAGACGACGTGGCTGTGGAAGAAGGCAACGCCAGCTACACCGACCCCAATCAGGTTTACGACTTTGTGACCCGCACGGGTGTGGATTCCCTTGCCATCGCCATCGGCACGAGCCACGGCGCCTATAAGTTCAAGCCCGGTCAGAAGCCGCAGCTGCGCTTTGATATCCTGGAAGAAGTCAGCAAAAAGCTGCCCGGTTTTCCGATCGTGCTGCACGGCGCTTCGTCCGTTCCGCAGGAATTTGTTAAGGAAATCAACAACTACGGCGGCAAAATGCCGGACGCGATCGGCATTCCCGAAGAAATGCTCGCCAAGGCCGCGACCATGGCCGTCTGCAAGATCAACATCGACTCCGATCTGCGTCTTGCCATGACCGCCGCCATCCGCAAGCACTTTGCGGAGCATCCGGATCACTTCGACCCCCGTCAGTATCTGAAGCCCGCCCGCGAAGCCATTCAGGGCATGGTGGAGCACAAAATCAACGACGTGCTCGGCTGCGCCGGCAAGGCATAAGCAAAACGCGAAACCATTTGACAAAGCGGTCGCCCT
>JAEEGL010927639.1_pt1 | contig 18565 bp, 12 predicted proteins | sample 9134231 | NCBI WGS metagenome assembly JAEEGL01 (sample SAMN16246548, study PRJNA631951) | gut metagenome | biome: gut microbiome; feature: rumen; material: fiber-attached | host: Bos | place: Iran: Karaj | collected 2018-10 | reverse complement strand
TCTCGGTCGAGGCAACCTTCAGCGTCGCGCCAGAGGCAACCGTCACGTCGGGAGTGTCGCGAAGGACGCCCGCCGGAACTGCCGCGGTTGTCGCGGACTTGCCCTTCGACGCCTCCAGTTGCTCCGTGACAAGGCGGGCCTGCCCGTCCGAAAGCGCGCAGTTGTAGATCTGGATGTCGTCGATGAGGCCGGCATAGTCCTTGTTGCCGGTAAAGGACGACCCGACGGAGAACATCTCGGGCGTGATGGCAAACTTCCTGTTGGAGGCAGAAGCGGCCAGCACTCCGTCCGAGTAAATCCGGCAATGGCCATCCGATCCATTGAGTCTGCTGTGATAGACGAACACTGCCGTGTACCAGCGCAGGCGCTCGTTGCCATACGACGCGCGATGCGTGCCTTCGGCATACACACCGCCGCCTTTGACAATGGCTCTAACCGAATAAGCCCTGTCCGGGTCTGTCCCCATTCGGAAAAGATATCCCTTGCTGTAGTCCGTCGCGCCCCAGCCGACGGTGCAGGGAGCGCCGCCGGCAATCTGCTTCGTGTCAGGGCAAAAGCGAACGACAACGGAGAAGTTCGTGTTGCCGTATGGAATGATGTCTTCCGGGAATGTCTCGAGCTTGAGGAATCCGTTATTGTCGGAGACGGGGGAGAACCGAATGGCCTGCCCACAGATGTTCTCGCCCGACTCGAACGAGACGGTGGCGGCGTATGTGTCGTTGGTGCTGCCCGGAGTCAGCGTCAGCGCCGGGTTGCCGGTCGTGTCGGCGAGCGGATTCTCGCCGTCGAACGTCCAGCGGGCGACAGGCGCGGGCAGGAACGAATCGACCGCAACGCTCTGCGCAGCAACTTTATTGTACTCCGCAGCGACTTCGTCCGCGCTCCATGCGTAGTCGAACACCATGAACTCGTCCATGTCGCCCTCGAACCGTTTGTCCTTGTAGGAGCCGCTCAGCCCATAGCGCACGATCTCAAAGGCAGCGGTCGGTTCGATGTCCGGGACTTTGTTGTTGAGAATCGTCATCTGCCCAATCTGCTGTCCATCGCAGTAAAGCGTCTTCTGGCGCGTTTCGCCGTCGTAGGTGGCGACAATGTGATGCCACTCGCCGTTGGCCAAGCTGGTTACGCTGTCAGCCTTGAGCATATAGTCGTCGCCGCTGAACGCCCAGGAAAGCTTCTGCGTGTCCGTGTCGAAGCGGAGCATGTTGAGTTGTCCCTGCTTTGCGTTGGAACCCCAGCAGAAAATTGGCGTGTTGCCGGTGCATGTAGCCGATGTCGGACGCACCCAGACCGAAACCGTGTGGGAATCGTTCCCCACCGGGAACTGGCTCGGCCGCGGATTCCAGGCGGACGTCAGGTAAGCCGGCGACGAAGTTCCACCGAAGTGGATTGCCTTGCCGCGAACGCCGTTCGTGGCAATCGGAGTTCCTGAGTCTCCCTTCACCAAATGGAAACCGCCGGGGCTGTCGTCGTGTCCGAAGTCGGCGGGGTCGTCGAACGAATACCAGCTCACGAGCCCCCTGCGCATGCGCGGACGGGAAAGCGTCAGCGAACCCGCGTCAACGACGACGTTCGTGACGCCCTTCGTCTTTCCGGCGAGCGTCAGGTCGTAGTCCGCGCCGCTCTTGACAAAGGACGCACCGTTGCCGCTGATCGCGCCCTGGAACTCCGTGCTCGTCTCGCCCGCATTCGCGCCGACCGCGAGCGAAGAACCTTCCTTCGCCAACTCGATGCCGCCGTTGAGCGCGGTGCCCGCGATCGTCTTTGCGGAAACGGAGCCGTCCTCAACCAAAAGAGCGCCCGCCGACTGGGCGGAAAACGCGCCGAGCGTCGGACCGGCGGCATAACGCGACAAGCCGTTGGAGTAGAGGTCGCGTACTTCCTGATATGTAAAGAGGCGGTCCGAAAGGAAGAAGTCGTCAATCAGGCCAATGTAGGGTTTAGCGCCATTCGTATAGCCCGCCGCGGCCGAAGAGTCCGAAGCCGAGACGTGTCCGATGAAGAAATCCCTGTTCGGCACATTTACAACATTACTTGGCGTCCAAGTCTGGACATGCACCCCGTCATAGAAGAAGTTGTAGCTCTTGGTTCCGTTGAAAACAACCGCAACATGATGCCAGTTTCCATCGCGGATGTTCGGCGTCGGGAACTGCGTGTTGCCGCCAAAGTAGCTGTAGAAGAGTTTATTGGCATCGTCTTTGTAGAAGCGCAGCGCAACTGTCGTGGCAGTGCCCGAGCCCAGCCCGAAGAAAAAGATCTTGCCCTCGCTGTCACAGGAGGCGTCAGGCTTCAGCCACAGAGACAGGGTGAATCCGTCGTTCGGATTGAACTCGGCAAGGCCGTTGTCGGCGTCGGGCCCTTTGAAGCCGTTGGTTCCGTCGAGGGAAAGGACGCTGCCGCGGACTGCGTCTGTCACAATTGCGGGAGTGCCGACGGGTAGGAGGCGAGAACCGCAGCCGGCAATGTCCTTCTGGGGGAGCGTGTCGTCGTCGAACGGCAGGCAGACTACAGTCTTCGAAGCGCACAGGAGGTCCGCACGGTCAAGTTCAATGTCGTATTTCGGAGCCTTCTCGGTCAGATATGCGACTCGCTCGTTTGCAAAGGAAAGCGTTCCAGCATCTGCGACAACGGGAATCTTGTTCGTGTAGTCGTTGCTTGACTTGTCGCCGACGACCATCTTCGTGCCGCCCAGCTGAATGGTACCGACTGCCGCCACCGTTGCAGCAAGGGTTCCGCAGACTCCGCCTTCACGCTGGTTCTCGAAAACCGGCGGGTTCGCGGGATCGGTTCCGCCCGTCTTGACCGCGAAAAGCGTGTCCTGGCTGGTCGGCAGCACGACTACCCGTCCTTCGTTGATCACGAGTCCCCTCAGCGCATAGGGGGTTCTGAACTTAAGGTCGAAGGCAAGCGTTCCCGCGCCATTCTTGAGAAAGTCGCTTGTAATATTGTACCCGCCCATGTCGGTATTAAGTGTAAGCGTAACCCCGGCAGAAACGTCAATTGTCGCATTCGCCCTGAAATTGAGATATGCATTCTGCTCCGTCGAAACAATCTTCATCTCGACGGGATCGCTCGCAGCCGTCGTGACTTTGATGCCGTCAGCCAGAATGCCGTAGACAGATCCAACCTGGGCAATGTCCTGCGTAACGATAAGTCCGCCATCCGGAACCTCAAAATGATAGATGGCGTAGTCGCCCCGCTTGGGCGCGGCGGTCGCAGGAGTTCCCTGGTCGTCCGTGGCCCAGTTCGAGGCATTCGACCAGAGCCCGTCGCCGCCGTTGCCGGTCCACCAGTAGTCAACCGCCGAAGCGGAAATGGCAACGGATGCGACAGCGATGGCTACAAACGCCGCGAGCCAGGAATTAGCGCGAGATTTCACAGGATGCCTCATTTGCACGATTTTAGTGTGAACAAAGTATAGCAAATCTAGCACTTGGGTTCAAAGTTGAAAGTTCAAAGTTCAAAGTTTGAAGTTGTTAGGAGTGCTTAGTGCCTAGTGCTTAGTGCCTAGTGCGGAGTTGGGAATTGGGGAACGGGAAATGGGGAATGTGCAAATGTGCAATTATCCAATATCCAGTATCCAATATCCAATGATGGCGTGGCAAATTGGATATTGGATAATGGCTGTCGGATATTGGGTACTTTCCCCTTCTTATTTCGCGCGGGTCGTGTAGAGGACTTCGCCGAGCTCGCGGAGCGCCTTCACGGTCTCGGGATACGGGCGGTCGCAGATGTCCGTCCAGCCGACCTGGAAGTACTCGCCGTCGAAACGCCCCGAAGTCGCCTGGTCGCTGAACTGGTGCCAGTGGACTCCGACAATCTGCGGGTTGCCAAGCGCGGAATCAACGTACTTCCTGAGCGCCTCCGCACGGCCCTCCTGAGACCCCATGTTGACGAGGCCAGAGCCGAACAGCCCGCGGTCGTGGGCGCCGAAGTGGAACTCGCCGATCATCACGGGCGCGTCGAGGTTCTGCGGAAGCTTCCAGGTGCCGATCTCGGCCTGGTAGATGTTGTAGCTCACAACGTCGCAGTACTTCGCGCACGGCCCGATGACCCACGGCTTCGCGACGCCCGCGAAGCGGCAGCCGAGATACAGGAGCCCGGGGTCGAACGCCTTCAGCGCCTCGCGCGTGCGCTTGAAGTACTCCTCCACGATCACGTCCGTGAACGCCCTCAGCTCCGCGTCAGGCACGGACTTGGGGTCGTTCGGATCGTAGGAGATGCCCTTCGCCGCGAGACGTTTCAGGAACTCGATCTTCGCGGGCTGGTCGTCCGGGCTCCAGAGCGTCCAGCGCGCGAGGTCCTCGTGCTTCGCGCCCCACTGGATCTCGTTGTCGATGAAGAATCCGATGCACCACTTGTCGTGAGCCTCGCGCCCGTGCGCGGCGAGCTCCTTCGTGGTGCGCTCCTTGAACGACTCGTCGAACGGGTCGCGGAACTTGAACCAGCCGCCCCAGCTGCCCTCGATCGGGCGCGACAGGCACTCGACGCGTTCGGCGTACGGCGTGCGGTCCTGGAGGCAGATTTTGAGGTCGGACGAGTTCGCGATCGTGTTCGCGCCCCAGCTCCTGAGGCGACGGTGGCACGAGTCGGAGTACTTTTCGAACCACTTGTCGCCATACTTGCGGTAGAGGTTCGCGGACGAGAAGTCGTAGCGGCGCGTCTCGCCGCGGGCGAGGTAGAACGGAAGGAGCAGCGAGTCGTACGTGCCGTAGAACTGCGCGAGCGGCGAGTCCTTGCCGGGCAGGTCCTCGAAGAGGCAGTCGCGGTCGGGGAGCGAGCCGCCGATCTTGGGCGTGCGGGGGTTGCCGTTGAGCGGCGTCATCGCCGAGCTGGGCGTCACGCGGACGGGGCCCCAGCTCCAGAAGAGGTGCCCCTCGGGGTCGACAAGCCACCACTTGCCGTTGACCTTCTCGGTGCGGAAGCGCCCGGTGGCCTTGAGCTGCGGGCCCTTCGCCCAGCCGCCGAACTGGTCGCGGTCTGCGGGACCGGGATGCGCCGCAAGGTCCTTCTCCTCCTCGGCGGCGGCGGCCTTGAGCTCGTCGTCGGAGTGGGTCTTGCCCGGCCAGTCGCGGTACTTGAACTGTCCGTACTTGTCGAAGCACGGGAGGAATTCCTCCGTCTTCATCTTAGTCCACGGCTCGTTCGAGATGTCCATCTTGATGTCGAGGGGCTTCCCGCCGGGCGCAAGCTTGACCCAGCCGGGGAACTTCATGTTCGGACGGTACAGCGCGTCGACGATCTCGGCGGGCGTCATCTTCGCCCACTCGGTGCGGCGCGGGACCTGCGCGTTCGGGGCGACCATGATCGGCGAGTCCCAGAGCGGGAGGTCCTTGATCGTAAGAATGCCGTCCTTGTAAGACACCTTGTCCGCGGGGATCTTCGCGATCTTGCCGGTAAGGAGGTCAACCCACACGGGATCCTTGATGTTGACGCTCTTCATCTCGACGGTCGTCGGCTCGTACGCGAGCGTGTCGCCCGGACGGTTCTCAGAGAACCAGAGGACGTGCATGTTGTTGGACTGGCGCTCGAATCGGGCGATCTCAAGCGTGTGGTTGCCGACCTTCTTCGTCTCGATCCCGACCGCATGGACGTCCTCGTCGAAGAACGAGAAGACGTGCTGCATGGCGTAGAACACGGGGCGCTTGTAGACGACCTCCTTCAGCAGGTTGGAGCGGAGCATGCCGAAGCTCTGGAGCATGAACGTGTACTTGAGGTCGATCATCGTGAAGACGCTGCACGGGATGTTCCTGACGGCGTCGCCGATCGTGCGGCGGAGATCCCACTTCGCCTGCGAGTACTCGGTCCACTCGACGGAGTGTATCGCGTGCTCCCACTCGAGCTGCGAGGGGCAGCCAACCTCGCCCTGCAGAATGTCGAACTTGGGCGAGTAGCCCTTCACGAGCTTGCGGAGCGGCTCGGCGAGCGTCGGGTAGGAGTGCTCGGGACGCTGCGTGTAGGGATGGTAGATGAAGTACGAGCCGAGGTCGAGCGCGTTCTCCGCCTTGAGCTTCTCTAGGACGCACTTGTAGTCCGCCGGGAAGGTGATCGCCGTGCAGTAGAGCTTGGCCTCGGGCTGCACGGAGCGGACGGCCTTGGCCGTGCGGTAGAAGAGCTCGGCGTACTCGGGTCCCTGCTTGAACGGTTCGTTCCATATCTCCCACTCGTCCACGACGTCCTTGTAGCGCCCGACGCACGCCTTCACGTACCTGAGCCAAGCCTCAAACGCCTCGGGCTTGTCCGTGACCTGCTTCACGCGCATGCCGAGGCGGAAGTCGCTGCCCCACACGGGGTTGCCGTAGGAGAGGCATATCCAGGGCTTCACGCCCATCGCCGCCATCTCGCGCACCTGCGGGTCGAGCCACGTGAAGTCGTACTTGCCCTTCACCTGCTCGGTCTTCGCCCAGCCGGAGAAGAGTCGCCCGCGCTTCGCGCCGAGCTCGCCCACGTACTGCTTGAACGAATCCCAGTCGGCGTAGTCGCGGTCCATCGTCTCGCAGCCAATCGACCACTTGGAGCCCTTGATGTCGCTCGCCGGACGGGTCTCGAGCTCGCCGGACGGCTCAAGTCCGCAGTCGAGCTTCTGTATCTTCTCCCAAGTGACGCAGCGGCGCAGCTTCTGCTGTATGGACTTGCTGCTCCACGCATCGTGGCTCTTGATCTTGTGCGCGTCCTTGAACGCGACAACCTCCGGCTCGGAGGAGTCCTTGCCCTTGTCAGCCGTGCTGCATCCGCCCAAAACCGCGGCCATCGCGAACGCCGCGACTATGCCGGTAGAAATTGTCCTGTCCATGCTATAGTTCCTTTCGCCAGCCATTATACCAAAATCAGAAAAGCCGCACTACCCGTATGCGAAAATAAAAACACATCGTTTGCGAACACGGGTGTCACGCGGCGCCTGCTATGGCGAAAAGCGCCATGAAGAAGGCGATGTACACGAATCCGACTATCGCGCCGGTCACGCAGATCATGACCGGCTCGATCAGCATGCCGAACCGCTTTATGGCGATTGCGAGCAGCATCTCGTGGAAGCGCGCGACCTCCCCGAACGACTCGGAAAGCGATCCCGTGACCTCTCCGACGGCCGACATGCGTGAGAGCATCGGCATGAACTCGCGCGCGGGGCGGAGCGAGTCGGCGAGCGAACCACCGCGCATGACGCCCTCGCGCGCCGCCATTACGCGGCGCTTGTAGCGCAGGTTGGACATGAGCCTTGCCGACACGTCGAGAGCGTCCAGGAGCGTAACGCCGGACTCGACCATTATCTGCATGGCCCTCGCGAAAAGCGCCGTCCCGGAAAGGCGCAGTATGCGGCCCGTCACGGGAACCCTCAGCAGGAACAAGTCCTCCATCTCCCGCACGCGCATGCTGAAGAAGCGGCCTCCGAACCACGCCGCCACGGCGGCAACGACCCATCCGAGTATCACGAATCCGTTGGCCTTGACGAAGTCGGCGAAGTCCATCAGCATCATGGTCAGGCCGGGCAGCTCAACTCCGCCGTCCCTGAGGAACTCGGCCAGCTTGGGGATAACTGCGACCACAAGATACGAGCTCACGCCTATGGCCATGGCCACTGTCACCAGGGGATACACCAGCGCGTTCACGACGGCTGTCCTGAGGTTGCGCCTCGCCTCCATCTGGTCCGCCGCCCTGGTGAGCGCGTGCTCCAGCTCGCCCGAGCGCTCTCCGACGTCCGCCAGGCGAACCGTGATCTCGCCGAATCGCCTCACCTGGCGCTCCAGCGCGCCGGCGAACGAACCGCCCGCGAACACGGACTCGCGGACCTTGCGCCACGCCACGGCGGCGCGGGGACAGGGGGCCTGCTCCTCGACAGTCGCAAGCGCCGAGAGAAGCGCCACTCCGCTCTTCAGCATGCTCGCAAGCTGGCGCATCCCCATCTCGACGTCGAAGTTCGTCATGGGCTTGAGCCACGCAGGGTGCCAAAGCGGGGGCAGCGCGCCGCTCTTGTCGATCTCCTCCACGGAAAGCACGATGTAGTGCTCGGCGCGCAGCGACGACACGAACGCGTCGCGAGACTCCGCTTCGCGCGAAACCGTGCGGTGGACTCCGTCCGGGTCCCTGACCGTGGCGGAGAAGAACATCAGCCGTTGCCTCCGGTGATTCCGAGATCAGCGGTGCCTACGACGCGTATGACCTCGCTCCACGACGTGACGCCGGCCTCTATCTTCGCCTTTGCGTCCTCGCGCATCGATGTGAGCTTTCCCGTGGACGGGTCGTACAGCTCGAAGAGCCCGACGCGCCCCGAATATCCGCGGCCGCCGCAGTCCGGACAGCCCCTCGCCTCGTAGCCATTGTCGCCCCTCTCCCTGCACTTCGGACAGAGGCGGCGCACGAGGCGCTGCGCCACGGCCAGGCGGAGCGTCGCCGGGACGAGGTGGGGCGCAAGACCCATGTCGACAAGGCGCGTTTCGGATGTCTTCGCGTCGTTGGTGTGGAGCGTCGAGAGGACCAGGTGTCCCGTAAGCGCGGCCTTGACCGCGGCGTCGAGCGAGTCGGAGTCGCGTATCTCGCCGATCATTATCACGTCCGGGTCGTGACGGAGGAGCGACTTGAGCGCCTTGGAGAAGTTCACCTTGTCGGACGAGTCGACCTCTGCCTGGCTGACGCCCGGGATCTCGTACTCGATCGGATCCTCGACGGTGAGGATGTTCAGCGGGCGCCCCTTGAGCAGCTGCTGTATGGCGGCGTACAGAGTCGTCGTCTTTCCGCTTCCTGTCGGGCCGGTGAGGAGCACAAGCCCGTGCGGCTGCGCAAGGACCTGGGAAAAGGCCGCATGGTCCGCGTCGGAAAGCCCGAGGTTGTCGAGCGTGAGCCTCTCGGCGTCGGTCTCCAGCAGGCGGAGCGTCACCCGCTCGCCGTGGCGGACCGGAAGAGTCGCCATTCGCACGTCGAGCGGCGAGAATCGGCCTCCGCCCATGTCCGGCATGCGCCAGGTGAACCCGCCGTCCTGCGGGGCGCGCCTTTCTGCGATGTCGAGCGCCGCGAGCACCTTCAGGCGCCCGACGACCCCGCTCTGCATGGTCCTCGGTATCCGGAGCACCTCCTCGAGCTCGCCGTCGATGCGGAAGCGCACGCGCACCGACGCGGCGTCCGGGTCGAAGTGCACGTCGGAGGCGTGCATGAGGAGCCCGGCGCGCAGTATGCGGTCGGTGAGGCGAACTGGGTCGGTGAGCGTCTCGGCGCGTGAAAGAAGTTCGTTGGCGCTTATCATGCGAGGCCTCCTGGTCACATGCCCGGGCGCATCCTCAGCCGGAGCGCCTCTGGGTTCTTCGAAAGGGACATCGCCGCGGCCTCGCTTATCCTGCCCTGCGACAGGAGCTCGAACAGCGACTGGTCCAGCGTCCTCATGCCCACCGCGGCGCCTGTCTCCAGCATGGAGTAGATCTGCGCGGAGCGGCCAGTCGCTATGAGGTTTGCGACGGCGGTGTTGTTCACGAGCACCTCGCACGCCGGCGCGCGCCCCTTGCCGTCCACCGTCTTGACCAGGTGCTGCGCCACGATGCCGCGCAGCGAGAGCGCCAGCTGGTGGCGCGCGCTCGACTGCTCCTCCGCCGGGAACACCGAAATGAGGCGCTCTATGGCGCCTGCGCAGTCGCCCGCATGGAGCGTGGTGAAGACGAGGTGCCCTGTCTCGGCGGCGCGCAGCGCAGTGCGCACCGTCGCGAGGTCGCGGATCTCGCCGACCAGTATCACGTCCGGGTCCTGGCGCAGCGCCTCGACCAGGGCGTCGTTGAAGCTCTTGGTGTCACGCCCAACCTGGCGCTGGTTGACGAGGCAGCGCTTCGTGGGGTGGATGTACTCCACGGGGTCCTCGATCGTGATTATGTGGGCGTCGCGCGTCTCGTTGATGCGGTTGAGCATCGTGCCGAGCGTGGTGGTCTTCCCGCTGCCGGTAGGACCCGTGACGGCGACGAGCCCGTCGGTCTCCTGGCAGAAGTCCGCTATCCTGCGCGGCAGCCCGAGCTGCTCGAAGGAGCGGAACTCCGCGTCAAGCCTGCGGAGCGCAACGGCCGTCTTGCCCATCTCGCGGAACAGGTTGAAGCGGTAGCGCATGCCGCTTGGGGAGGTCACGGCTCCGTCGAGCGAACCCTCCTTGACGAGCGTATAGCGGACCTTCTCGGTGCCGTCCGGCGTGCCGAGGGGCAGCGTGGTGAGCCCAAGGTCCATGGCAACGGCGTCCACGGACTTGGCGTCGAACGGGCTGTAGTCGCCAAGCTCCATCAGCGAGCCGCTAACCCTGAACCGCGGGGCCAGGCCGGTCGCAAGGTGTATGTCGCTTGCCTTCGATTCCTCGCAGGCGGCGAAAAGGCTTTTGAGCAGTGCGTCCATGCGGTGCAGTCCCCCTATTTCAGAACCAGAGAAAGACCGTCCAGTTTTCCCCGCCGTTCATCTCGAGCCGCTCGGGTATGACCGCGCACTTGCGCTCGACGATTAGCTCGAGCGCCTTCTTCACGGCCGAGTAGCTGCCTTCGAGCCGGTAGCGGCGGGCCCGCGGCGAAGGACGGTACGCGGTTGCGCGCAGGACGCCTCCGCCGCGCGCGCCTCCGCCGTCTCCGCACACCTCGGAAGAGACTATGCGCAGCCCGGCGTCGCGGAACACCTCGAACACGGCGCGCTCGCGCGCAGCGACTGTATCGCCGGCAGCGGCGGCGATCTTCGCCTCGGGCGTCGGAGTCTTGTTCTCCCTGTCGAGCTCGGCCGCGCTGTCAGCCACGAGCTTCTCGCGCTTCTGCTTCTCGGCCGCGCACTTCTGCTTTTCGGCGGCGAAGTTCTCGGGCGTCATGAGCTTTGCGCAGCTCTCGGTGTCGGTCTTCACCTTCGCCGCGTGCGGCGCGCGCCAGAAGTAGACGTACGCGGAGAGCAGCGCGGCGGGAACCACCACGACCACGAACAGCTTGTCCCTAAACCGCAGAGCCGTCATTTGAACTCCCCCTTCTCGTCGAACGTCACCGTGCAGGAAAATCCCACTGTGCCCGTCTGCTCGTTGTTCGTAAGCACGCCCGGCTCGATCGACCATCCGCGCGGCACAAGCGCGTTGCTGAGGTTAACAAGCGTCTCGGACGCGGCCTTCGTGTTGAGGCTGACCGCCGTTATCTCGGCGGAGTACGGCTTGGGGCACTTGATCTCCTTGAGCACGGCGTTCTTCCCGAACGCATCGGAGATGGTAGCGAGCAGAAACCTGTATACGTCGCGAAGCACCTCGGTGTTCTGGCGTCCGCGCGTTATGCCCACGCGCGTGTCGCGCACGGACTTGGCCTTGTTGCGATTCTCGTCGATCTTCTTCTGGAGCTCCGCGAGCTCCTTCTGGAGGTTCTGCAGCACGCCGGCGAACGAGCTCCGGCTGGCTATTTCGGCGGCCAGGCGGGCTTCCTCGGCCTGGATGCGCTTGTAGTCGCGCCACGCGAGCACGCAGAGCGTCACCGACACCGCGGCGAGGAGCAGCAGCACGCAGTGCGACTTCCACGAGCCGCCCTTCCGGCCAGTGCTGCGCACTACGGCAACGTCGAAGACGCGGACCGTGGTGTCCGGGTCCACGACAGGGCGGAACACAAGCTCGGCCTCCTTCGCCGGTATCGCGCTGAAAGGCTCCACTTCATAAGCAAGCGCAACCGCTAGCTCGTCCGACGACAGGCCGGCCACCTGAACGGCGGCCATCCGCACCTGCTGCCGGAACGCCTTCGGGTCGTTCCAAATCCTATCTGTGTTCTTCTTCTTCATTAGGGTGCCGCGACCTTGACCTGGATTAGATTGTCGCCGGGGCGTATCACCACGCGCCGGGGCACTTTCGAAAGGGAGTCCTTGATTATCTTGACTCCGGGCGTGAGCCCGGTGAATTCAGCCGGCGAGGGATAGGCGACGCTCTTCACGCCGCCGGTGATCTTCCCGTCCGCAGGACCGTACCACGCCCATGTGATGTTGCCTGAGAACGACGAGCCGTTCGCTATCTCGACGCTGACCACCAGACGGCTTGCCGCGCCGCCTTCCGGCAAAAGCGACACCGTCGAGTCCTTGGCCGAGGCGGAGCCTGGCGCGAACTTGTCGTCTGGACGCGCGTCGGAGCCAAAGTGCGAAACCGCCACGGCAAAGCCGTTCGACACCGCCACGCGCTGGAACCCGGCCTCGTCAACGGACTCGATGGTGTTGCCCCACGGGTCGAGCAGCCGGTCCTTACCCAGCGGCATGCGCAGATACGGGCCTCTCCAGCCGGTCGGCACGAACACTCCGGCGCCCATCGAGGCCAGCGTCGCGGAGTCGACGCCCTGCACGTAGCGGGACGCGTCGTTTGCCGGGAGGAGCGCATACATGGGCGTGGAGGCGGGGCAGCGCCAGAGCTCGGCGAGCGTCCCCACCGAGGCGCCGGTGGAGTTGGTCTGCGACACGAGGCGCGGGAGTCGGCCCATGTCGGCGAGAAAGCCATCGGGGTCGCCGTCGGGCGAGACGTGCCACACGCAGTCGCGCAGCGCATCGAGCTGCTTGTCGGCCATCTTGCGGAGCTGCCCGGCGCGGACCTGCGAGATCTCGCGCACCGCCAGGTGCGTGAGGGCCGCGATCACCACCAGGACGACCACCAGCTCGATCAGCGTAAATCCACGTCTGCGCATCACCAGCGGTCCTCCCCTTCGTCGACGTCGCCGCGCGTGAGGAACATCACAAGGTCGTCTCCGCGCGTCGACCTGTCGTCGCCGTCTATCAGTCCAGCCTGCCGGATAAGCCGCCTTGTCCTCTCGTTCCACGTGGTGCCGAGGCGGTTTGTGACGTTCTGCGAGTAGCATGGCGTCTCCAGGATACCGTTCGGGCCGGCGGACACTACGCGCGCGTACTGGAAGCGCAGCTCGTCCGAGATGTTCGTCACGCCCCAGAACGCCTGCACCGGCGGAATCTGCAGAACGTAGGGATTTCCCCATGGGTCGGTTATCGTGGGCTCGCCTGGGAAGCCGTAGGCCGAGCAGTTGTTGAGCCCCATGACAATGTCGTCCGGAAGCTCTATGTTCGCGACGTCCGGGTAGAAACCGCGGTCGCCGAAAGTGGTGTCGTCGTCGTAGCGGATGTCGCGTTCACCGGGGAAGGAGGCCGTAACGGACGAAGAGCCTGTGCGCACATAAGGCCCGCGCCATCCGCGGCCGCGCTCCTCGTTCCAGGAAGTGAAGGCCGAGCCGTCTGCACAGCCGTACGAACGGGCGGCTTCGTCGGTGAGATCGTCCACCCTCATGCCGCGCGTCCTCTCCACGCCATCGGCAACTGCCCCGTAGAGGTTTGTGGACACGAGGAGGTTCCCAAGACGCAGATATCCAACGGAAAAGCCGGGAATCCCGCTCATGTCCGCGACATAGCCGGTGTCCGGGTCCATAAACGCGTCCCGTATGGTCTTCAAGTCGGACTCTGCGACTGTTATGCGGGCAACATGGTTTATGCGTTCGAAGCGACCAGCAACGAACACGGCCAAAACGGCGATAATCGCCACAACCGCCACGAGTTCGATGAGCGTGAACCCGCGCCGGACACTAGCATTACTCTTTGACATCATAAGGTAAACGCGCCAGAAGGCCTGGAGGTTCAGCGCGGGCCACTGGCGCCTAGCCACCGAGGACGCGCCGGCTGCGTCATGCCGACCACTCGCGCATCAGCGCAAGCGCCGATACGGCGGCGTCGCGGAAGTCCTTGCCCTTCCAGTCGCCCTCGATTGAAACGCCCCCGCGGTAGCCCGTGGCGGCGAGCGCCTGGAAATACTGCGAAAGGTCGTCCTCCTCGAGCCCCGGCGCCTTGCGGTGCGCGCGCGTGGCGACATGGCAGTGGAGAATGCGATCACCGGCCTTGGCGAACACGTCAGGCTGCTCGTTTCCGGAGCACATGTGGTACATGTCCGCGAGGAGCCGCACATGGGGGCTTCCGATGCGGTCGACGAAGTCGATGCCCTGCCCGACGAAGTTGAATATGTTGCACTCAGCCGCGCGGAGGGGCTCAAGGACAACCACTACGCGGCGATTTCCCTTCTCCATGAGGTCGGCGAGCCGCTTGCAGAACTCGACAAACTGGTCGCGCGCCTTGTCCTTCGGGAATCCGTCCGGCGCCTTGCGCGCCCCGCCGGAGCCCAGCACGATGAACTTGATCCCGAGCTCGTCGGCGCGGCGGAACGCAATGTCGGCGAACTTCAGCGCGTCGTTCCACTTGAGAGTCTCCTCGGGGCCGGATATCTTCATGCTCCACGGGATGAACCCGTTGCAGGAGCGGATCGGCAGCGCGCAGCTCTTCGACGCCGGAAGCACCTTTGCGGCGTATTCCGCGTCGGGCATGTCCGGCTTCAGGAGATTGGCCACGCTCTGCTCGATGAAGTCGTATCCCGCGTCCTTGAGTATCTGAGCGTCCGCAACGGGACGGCACGCCCCGAACAGGAACCCACGCTTCGACTCGGCGCAGTCAAAGAGCGAGGCGCACCCCGATCCGGATGCCGCGGCGAAAGCGCCTGCCGCCATTCCGACGAAACTTCTTCTCGTTATCATGGGAATCTCCTTATGCTATGCCAGTTGGATGTCGGATGGCGTCCGGCGGAAACGCCGGACGCCGTGCGGGAACCATCGGGATCAGTAGCCCTTGAACACCTTGCCGCCCGCGAGGACCTCGCGGCGAACGGGGTCGAAAGTCGCCTTGTTGCCCGTGCGGAAGGCGGCGTTGGACATGATCAGCGCGATGGAGTGGTAGTAACCCGCCTCGACCGGCGCGTTCGGGTCCTTGCGGGAGCGGACGCACTCCATCCAGTTGCGGACGTGCGCGCTCGTGAGCTTGTCGGCGCCGGTGTTAGCGCTCGTGACGACCGTCTCCTTCGGCGCGGGCAGGTTCTCCTCGAACGGCTTCGCGCCCTCGACTCCGCGGTTGCTGACCTTGCCGTTCACGAGGTCAATGGCGCCAGTGGTGGAGAAGTACTCCTCCTGGCCGGACTCGTTGTTGGGCTTGCGGCCGGGCGCGCAGTTCGTCTGGTGGCTCTGAAACATGACCTGGAATCCCTTGCCCTTCTCACCGCTCTTGCCGTACTCGAGGACCGTGGTGAAGGTGTCGGGGTTCTGGCGGCCGTCGAGCCACTGGTAGAGGCCGCCGGAGGAAACGGCGCTCGTGGGGTAGTTCATTCCGGTGAACCACGCGACCGTGTCGATCTGGTGGCACATCCACTGGCCTGTCACGCCGCTCGAGTAGGGCCAGAAGAGGCGGAACTCGAGGTACTTGCGCGGGTCGAACTTCTCGTACGGGCGGTCGAGCAGCCACATCTTCCAGTCCACGTCCTTCTCGAGCAGCGACCTGACCAGCTCCTCGCTGCGGCGCCAGCGGCGCGGCTGGTTGACGTTCCACGTGAGGTTCACGTAGCAGATGTCTCCGAACTTGCCGGAGTTGATGTAGTCCTTTGCGGCGGCGTACGCCTTGCCGCTGCGGCGCTGCGAGCCGATCTGGAGGATCGAGCCCGGCACCATCCCGAGCTTGCGCTTGGCGTTCACTGCGTCGAGAATCATGTTCGCGGAGTACATGTCCTCCGCGAGCGGCTTCTCGCAGTATGCGTCGAGACCCGCGTTGACGGCGTGCGCCGCGTGCTGGGCGTGCTGGAAGTCCGCCGTCGATATGATCACTGCGTCGAGGTCGAGCTTGTCCTTCGCCTCGTAGAGCGCCTCGTCGCTCGCGTACGCCCCGACCTTGTGGCCGAGCTTCTTCTCCATCTCGGGCACGGCCTTCTCGACGAGGCGCTTCTTCCAGAGGTCGGCGACAGCGACGAGGTCGAAGTTGAGCTCGTCCTTCACGGCGGTGAACGCCGGCATGAGGGACGTGCGGAAGCGGTCCGAATACCCCACGCACGCGACGCGCACGCGCTCGTTTGCGCCAAGGACGTAAAGCGAGGGCGCCTTGCCTTCGGCCACTATCCCCGCCGTGCGCGATGCACAGCCGGCAAGCACCCCCGCTCCGACCGCTGCGCTTCCGGCACCGATGAACTCACGTCTCGACACTGTTTCCGACATACCGTCTCTCCTTTTCCTTGTCTGTGGGCGATTCTGCATCCGCCAAACGGACGCCAACTTTCAATTGTTAGTCGATTATATCACGAAATTCGCCTTAGCACAATAGCGCAGTGTTATGATATAATCTCGGCGATGGACAAATCCGTGACGCTCATGGTCCCGGTATACGGGACAGCCCAGCTCGCCGAGAAACTCGTGCGGGCCCTGCCCGGTTTTCGCGCCGCGGCGGAGTCCATCGGATGGCGGTTCGACGGCTGCATCGTCGTTGACGACGGCTCGCCGAACAAGGACGAGATGGCGGCGGCCGTACGCTGCTGCGGCGACGCGCCGCTCCAGCTCATCCGGCTCGACAGGAACCGCGGCAAGGGATTCGCCGTCAGGACAGGGTCGCTCGCGGCCCGCAGCGCATACGTGCTGATGAGCGACTGCGACATGTCCGCCCCGCTCGAGGAGTTCGCGAAGCTCGCCGCCGCGGCCGAACGCATCCCGGACGCCGCCATGATATGCGGCTCGCGCCGCGGACTCGCCCGCGGCGGCGGAAGGAGCATGCTGAGGCGCGTCCTCTCCACCGTGTTCGCCGCGCTCACCAGGTTCGCCGGCACCGGCGGCGTCAGAGACCCGCAGTGCGGGTTCAAGCTCTTCAGGATGGAAGCCATGCGCCCGGTGTTCGAGGCGCTCCGCACAGAGCGGTTCGCCTTCGACGTCGAGCTGATCCGCCGCGCGAAGCGCGCCGGCCTCCGCGTCATGGAAGTACGCGTAAAATGGCACGGCGGGAGAAGTAGCACCCTTCACGTGATGCGCGACGGCGCGCGCATGCTCCTCGACCTTGTCCGCATATCGTTCATGCGGTAGCGCATCCTCGCCGTCGCAGGCTACTCCGCCAGCCGAAGGTCGGAAATGATAATCAGCTGCGGGAACATGACGGCATATACCGCCATGAACGCGTAGCCGACGAGGATGATCCACAGGATGCGGTCCGAATAGAGGACCTTCTCGGGACGCCCGACGTCCGCATGGCGGTACACCAGCACGAGGTACCTGACTATCCCCGCCGCGACAAACAACCCCGTCCAGACGAGCAGCGGGAACCTGGCGCCCATTTCGGAAAGAAGCGTGTAGCACACATAGACGCCGACAGTGGCGATTGCGGAAATCAGCATCAGCACGTCGATTACGCGCAGGTGGTATCCGGCAAGCGCCTCGCGGAACTCGCCCTTGCGCGTCTCGCCGGCCGTCTCGCTCAGCACCTTCTCGTGGCGCCGCTTCGCAAGCGCGAGGAAGAGCGAAAGTGCGAACGTGCAAGCGAGGAGCCACGGCGAAATGCGCGCGTTGATCACGGCCGCGCCCGCGACGGCGCGCAGGACGAACCCGGCCGCGATGATCACGACGTCCACGTACGGCAGGCGCTTGAGAAGGCCCGTGTAGAAGCACTGGAGGAGAGAGTACGCGAGGATCGTGCCGAACGCGGCCATCCTGTCAGGGTGGCGCATCACCGACACGGACGGCACGACCATTCCGAGGCCGAACAGCATGAGCGCGGCCCTCACGGCCGCCTCCTTCGAGATGAGCCCGGCCGCGATCGGGCGGAACTTCTTCTGCGGGTGCGCGCGGTCCGCATCGTAGTCGCACACGTCGTTGTAGAGGTAGAACGAGGAGCAAACCAGGCAGAACGACGCCGCCATGCCGGCCGCGAGCAGCATTCCGCGGAAGCCGCGTATCGCGTCGGGCTGCGTCATGTCGCCGAACGCGAAGAACCACGCCATCAGCACGAAGGCGTTCTTGGGCCACTGGTTGACCCGCATTGCCCTCAGCCACGTCTTCAGCATTTCCCGAACCTCATCTTGAACACGAGCTTGAGCGTCTCGGCGGCGATCGAGCCCGTTATCTTCGACTTGCCCGCCCTGCGCTCCGCGAACGTTATCGGTATCTCGACTATCTTCAGCCCCATCCTCGACATCCTGAAGTTCATCTCCATCTGGAACGAGTAGCCGAACGACTTTATGCAGGAGAAGTCGCCGAGCGCCTCGAGCGCCGAACGCCGGAAGCACTTGAACCCGCCGGTCGGGTCCTTCACCGGCACGCCGAGCATCATCCTGATGAAGATTCCGCCGCAGCGCGAGATGAGCCAGCGCTTGAACGGCCAGCCGACGCACTTGCCGCCCTTCACGTAGCGCGACCCCACCACGACGTCGGCGTTCTCGACCGCCTCCAGCATCCTCTTTATGTCCGCCGGGTCGTGCGAGAAGTCGCAGTCCATCTCGACTATGCGCTCGGCGCCCATCTCGAGCGCCTTCGCGAAGCCAGCCACGTACGCGCGCCCAAGGCCCTCCTTCTTCTCGCGGTGGAGGACCGAAACGCGCGGCTCCTTCGCCGCGATGCCGTCGAGTATCGCGCCGGTGCCGTCAGGCGAGTTGTCGTCGACGAAAAGCACGCCGCCGTCGGCCGGAAGGTTCGCGAGCGCCGCCTCCGCCATGGCCACGGCGTTCTCCTTCTCGTTGTAGGTCGGTATTACTGCGACGACTCTCATCTGCTCTCCCCGGTAATGGCGT
>JAEEGL013951173.1_pt1 | contig 18566 bp, 14 predicted proteins | sample 9134231 | NCBI WGS metagenome assembly JAEEGL01 (sample SAMN16246548, study PRJNA631951) | gut metagenome | biome: gut microbiome; feature: rumen; material: fiber-attached | host: Bos | place: Iran: Karaj | collected 2018-10 | reverse complement strand
CTCCCATATCTGTACTAGGTCCATCAGCAATTACTTGACCACGTTTAATTTTATCACCAACATGAACAATTGGACGATGATGTTGACAAGTACCGGCATTCGATAATTCAAAATTTGCAAGGAAGTAATTATCTTGTCCTTTTGCATTCTTTATAACTATCTTCTTAGCATCAACATAATCAACAACACCATCTGCTTTAGCACAAATAACTGCACCTGAATCTCTTGCTGTTACTGCTTCAACACCAGTTCCAATAAATGGGGCTTCAGATTTTAACAATGGCACAGACTGACGTTGCATGTTAGCACCCATCAAAGCACGAGTAGCATCATCATGTTCCAAGAATGGAATACAACTTGTTGTAACTGCAACAACTTGTTGTGGTGAAACATCGACATAATCAATTGTTTCAGCCTTTGTCATAATATTTTCGCCCTTAAAACGTGCAGTAACACGATCAGGTACAATATAATCATTATCATCTGTTTCAATTGTTGCTTGTGAAATTATGAAATCTGCTTCTTCATCAGCAGTTAGATATTCAACTTCATCTGTTAACTTACGATTCACTACTTTACGATATGGTGTCATAATAAAGCCATAATCATCAATTTTAGCGTAACTAGCAAGCGAAGTAATAAGTCCAATATTCTGACCTTCTGGTGACTCAATTGGACAAATACGGCCATAATGTGATGGATTAACGTCACGTACTTCAACACCAGCACGATCACGAGAAAGTCCACCTGGTCCTAATGCTGATAAACGTCTTTTATTTGTAAGTTCAGCAAGAGGGTTTGTTTGATCCATAAATTGAGATAATTGTGATGAACCAAAGAATTCCTTCATTGCAGCAGTAACAGGTCGAATATTAATCAATGTTTTTGGTGTTACTTCATCCATTTCCTGAGTTGTCATACGTTCACGTATAACTCTTTCCATACGTGCAATACCAATTCTAAATTGATTTTGTAACAATTCTCCTACTTGACGAATACGACGATTACCTAAATGATCTATTTCATCAAAATTACCAACACCATGTAATAAATTCAAATAATAGTTAACTGCAGCATAAACATCAGATATTGTTAAACGTTTAACATCAATATTATAATCATTACCAATTACAAGAAGTTTTTCATTCTTTTTATTAGGATTATAAATCTTGATAGTTTGAACATTACCATATGTATCTAATTCTTCATTAATTTTAGCTAACTTAACATTATATCCATTATTAAAAATAGTCTTTAAATCTTCTAATATATCTTTAGTAATTACTGTATCTTTAGGATATTTAACTTCTTTATCTACTTTAATATCCTCTGCTAATGTTTGTCCAAGCAATCTTTCACATACATTTAACTTACGATTAAATTTATAACGACCAACACGTGCTAAATCATAACGAAATTCATCAAAGAATCTTGTAATAATTTGGTTTTTAGCAGAATCAAGTGTTGATGGTTCTCCTGGACGTAATTTTTCATATATTTCAATTAAAGCTTCATCTGTGTTTTTAGTACTATCTTTACTAATAGTGTTTTCTATATATTCATCTTTACCAAATAAATTATAAATATCTTCATCACTAGATAATCCAAATGCACGTAAAAGTGTTGTTAAAGGAACTTTTCTTGTACGATCAATTCTTACATAAACAACATCTCTAGCATCAGTTTCAAATTCTAACCATGTACCACGAGTAGGAATAATTTGTGATGTTATAACATTTCTTCCATTTTTATCTATTTCACGATTAAAATACACACTTGGACTTCTAACCAACTGGCTTACTATAACACGTTCTGCACCATTAATAATAAAGGTTCCACTATCCGTCATAACTGGCATATCACCTAAGAATATTTCTTGTTCTTTTACTTCACCAGTTTCATGATTAAATAATCTTACATCAACCTTTAAAGGAGCAGCGAAAGTTGTCTCTCTATCACGACTTTCTTTAATAGTATATCTTGGTTCATCAAAATGATAATCACCAAATTCTAAGGAAAGTGTTCCAGAGAAATTTTCTACGGGGAACAGATCTTCCAAAACCTCTTTTATACCTTTCTCAATAAACCATTGATAACTCTTTTTTTGTATCTCAAGTAAATCCTTAAGTTCATAAGTTTTTTTAATTCTTGAGAATGATCTTCTTTTGCGGTAATCACCACAATCAATAAGCCTATAAGCCATTTTTTCACCCCATTACAATATTAAATTTTTAATTACATATTAGAAGAAATAATATGTCGCCAACATATATTAATAGCACAAATAAAAATATTAGTCAATTGTTTTTTAAAGAAATAATTAAAAAACCTTTCTCTTTGTCAATAGTGTTTACAGTATAATAGACACTCATATCTTTTATTAATGATAATGCGCCTTGTTCTTTACGAACAACAATAATCATCTCTCCATCTTTTTTTAAATGTTTTTTTGCATCGGTTAATAATCCATATAATATTTTTTTACCAACACGAATTGGTGGATTAGAAACAATATAGTCATATTCTTTATTAATATTTTCAAAACCATCGGATAATAAAACATTAACTATAACATTATTTTTTTTAGCATTCATTTTACTTAAATGAACCGCACGTTTGTTAACATCAATCATATCAACATTGATATCTTTATTTTTTTTCAAAATAATACCAATTGGTCCATAACCACATCCTAAGTCTAATACATCGCCACGAAGATCTTTTTTTAAAACATTTTTAATTAAAAGATTAGTACCAAAATCTAATTCACCCTTAGAAAACACTCCATTATCAGTACTAAAAGTAAATAAAAATTCATTAATATTAATTTTAAAATCTTGAATATTACTTTCTAAATTATTATCATTTTCAAAATAATGACTCATCTTAACCTCAACAAAAAAAGAAGAACCTAACAAATTAATATATTAAGTTCTCCTTTCGTTTTTTTCTTATTTTATTACATTTTTCTTTAAATAGCAAGTATTTTAACTGAATTCTATTAAATCTACAGTATTAACATCATAATTTAATGATTTAATAATTGATTCAATCTCATATTCATCAAAGACACTAACAATTTCTTCTTTAGTACGATAAAACATACCAATTTGTAATACAAACAAATCTTTAATTGCAGTATCACTAACCCCAATTTCTTTGAAATATTTTACAATTTCTACAACATTCTTTTTATTTAATTCAATATTTTTTAACACACCAACATCATTTTTTTCTTTTATTTCTTCGATGTCTTCAGTAGTTAACCCTAATTCAAGTAAGAAATTCATTATTCACCATCTCTTTCTTCTAATACTTTTTTTATCATATTATATTCATCATTTGTAATAACTAAGTTATAACATACAGCGAATAAAAGAGCTTTCTTTTTGTCGATTCCGTATGATCTTAAAGTATTATAATTGCGAATAACTTTATTATATGAAATATGAACATTATTTATAGTGTAACGTAAACCATTATGATATTGTTCTAAGATAGCAAGTTCATCAGTAAAATTACCAACGTTACTACTATTTCGACAAAGTTTTGTATATTCTCTCACTTCATCACTAGTTAATGTATCAAATTTGTTATCAAAGAAATTATTCATATATTCTGGACTAATTTCTAAAACATTTACTTTTAAATTCGTTATTTCACCTGCTAATGAATTTGGTTTGTTTCCAAATACTTTTTTACTATTCTCACTTGAATAACGAAGACGTTTAATTGTTTCAAATTGAACAGTATTTAATTTATTTGGATAATTATTAACATAAGTAATTCCGTCAAACTTTTCATTATTCTTTGTTCTATCTGGATATACGCTTTCAACATAATAGTCAATCTTTTCTCCAATATTAGGAAGCATTAACATATATTTCAAATTCTTATAATCTAAATTAACATTATAATTCTTAACAATACCATAATTTTTAACTAAGTTATTATGATCTGCAACAAAAACTTCTTTACTAAAATCAAATAGGCTTACTAAATTAATACCCATATCCTTGAACATTTTAACATTTCTTACGAAGTTTTCGTAATTACCACCATCTCTAACAAAAATTGAAGGTATCGTATTAACAGCGATTTTTAAAGTCATCTTATAATCTTCATCGTCAACTGATAATTCATTTTTTATTATATTAATTACATCCATTAATTCTTCATCAGATGAACACGTTAATACATCAACGAATAAATCATCATTCTTTTCAAATTCTTCTGTTAAACTGTTATTTTTTAAGAAAGATAATACATTACGATAATTATCAATATTTCCAACTAATAAACCATCAGCTTCATTGTCAAATTTAACATCAAATTCTTTAAATAATCTCTTTAATTCACGAGATGATATCTTTTCTTCTTTTGTTTCTTCTTGATAACTATCAGGTGAAATAGCATTATTTTCTGGAGTTTGAACTGGTTCTTCAGTAGTTGTAACAGGTACTTCAACTTTTTCTTCTTCTTTTGTTTCTTCTGGAATATTATACTCCTCATAATCATCAGGAGTAACTAATCCTTCAAAATCACTATTTTCATTTTCTGGGGTCACAGGCACTTCAACTGTTCCTGGAACATCTCCAGTCATTGGTAATACATCAACAACTGGAAGTGGATCAACTTTTTCATTTTCTGTTGATACTTCTGGTGGAACGAAAACATTTTCTTCTTCATCAGTTTTAGGTAATGCAACCTCTTCATTATTTATTTTATCTGTTTCAATATTTTCAAATTCTGGGAAATGAAATTCTTCTAATTGATCATTTTCCACATTTTGAGGTTCAACCGGTTGATTTACCGGTTCTTCAAATTCAACTGGTTCCTCTTCTTTTGGTTCAACAACCTTACCTTTATTTTCGTTATATACATCAGCATTATATTTTAACAAATAAGTTAATAACTCAATTACTTTTTCATCTTCTAATTCATTATAATTAATTGCCTCTAATACCTCATCAGTTTCTTTGACATAATCATTTTTAGAAAACTTATCAATTATTTGTTCAAAATCTTTTTCCTTTTGTTTTAAAACATTTACATCAGCGATTTCAAAGCGATCTTTAACAAGAAGTAAGCCATCCATAACAGCTTCATATTCTTCAATTTTTCCTTCCATTCCTTGAAGAAAATAATTAATTGCATTTTCTTGTTCTAAGGTTAAAGAAAGAGACACACCATTATTAATACCATTAATCAAGTAAACTAAACCGTCATAATTACAGCTATTAGTTCCAAACATTTCTTTAATATTGCTATCTAATAAATCCATAGCGTTATCAAAATCTGTTTTTGATAAATCAGTAAATTTTAATACATCATACTCATTTTCTTTTTTGAATATATCAACAATACTATGAGCATATGATAATTTACCATTTTCTTCATCAATCTTACCATTTAACTCTGTTAGTGATTCAAAATTCACTTTAATATTATCTAATTTGGTATTCAACACCCTAATTAATTCTTCTTTCATTTTTATCTCCCTTTAACTCTTTCTTTTTCCTAAATAATCATTAAGATTACTATTAATTATATAAACTAATATATCTATTTTATCTTTGTTGCTTAATTCTTGTTTTTCTATGAAATTCGAAAATTCATCAACATCATAAACAACAGGATTTTCTTTTTTGAATACATCTAAATATTTTTTATTAATTGTTTTTTCATCACAAACAACTTCAAGAGATGTAACATCGTTTTTTAATTCTTCTTGCCATTTTTTAAAATAATCAAGTAGATTTGCAATATAATTTGATGACTCTATATATTGTGGTAATAACTGAACATTTTTATCATCACTATTTAGCAAATAACAACATGCTTTATATTCAGTTATATTACTATCTATTCCACTTAAATTATCAACAATTAATTGCTGATTTTTAAAAGAAGCAACTTTTTTAATATCATCATCGACAAACATAAGCATTTCATCAATTTCAGAAAGCAGTTTTTTCTTATCCTGTAACTCCTTATTTTTGTCACCTAAATCCACTACCGTGGGCTCTAATAAGGATATTAAATTGTTAATAAATTCACCCATAATATACATCATCCCTTATTTTATAACTATATACTATCACATCTAAAAAAAAAATACAATATGTCAAAAAAATATTTTTTTATAAATTTATTAGTATTATGCTAAAGGCTTTTGAAACATTAATTATTTTCAAAAGCCCCATTTAAACACTTGTAATCATCAGAATTCTTTGCTAGACATGTATATTTATCCATTACATTCTTTAAATCAGCTGGATAATCATAATCTTTATATACATCGACAGGATCAATATATTTTAAATAATACCATGAATAAGAGTAAGCAAAAAACTCTAAAATATCCTTATAAACATTTGAACGACCAAACAATTTCTCATTAGCACCTGAAGATGTTATGCTTCTTCTATAATAATCATCTTTATACTTTTTATACATCGCCTTTATATCTTCATTTTCAGATATACCACTTTTATTATCCCATACATGAGCTAGTTCATGAATAACAATTTCATATGGTGTAAAAGGTTGAAAGCCATCATTTACTTTTTCAGAACGACAACACAATATCTCTACATTTTGCCATGCAGGCCCATATGTTCCTGCAGATCTTATATGATGGAGAAGATAATTAAAACTTCCATCCATAACATAATGATTTCGTATAAAATATGAATCCCAACTTAATAAAAATATTTTACTATAATTATTGGTTATAAATGATGCCTTATTTTTTATCTTTTCAAGTATCTCTGTATATATTTCCATATTTTCTTCTTTATCAGGCTCATCATACTCTCTATTTATATTAACACCTGCTTTTTTATAGGCATCTAATATATTTTGTAAACGCTTATTCGTTTCAGGGCTTAAATGTTCCACTTCTAAAATTGTATTACCATACTGGAAACTTTTACCAACATTAATTACTTCAAACTGTTTATCATCAAAAACCGGATATAAAGTAATACTATCATGAAGTTCAATTTTATTGCCTGGAAAATAACTTCCTACTGTTGCATCTTTATCAGTTGCAAGTCCAAGATTTACATATCCTTTTTTATTATATCCAGGAACATTTATATTACAATATTCATAATTATAAGTGGTGCATGATAAATCGTTTTTCTCTAAATAATCTATATTATCATTAACTATATGAAGAATATTTTCTTTTTTAGAAATTACGTATAATTCCAAATTGCTCTCAAGTTCTAATTTTTCATTTTCTTTGTATTTAGCCTCATGACTATCACTATTAACATCATAACCAATTATTTCGGCATTTGCACGATATGCTTTAGGTAGGGTAACTATGCATTTACCGTCTTGATCATTTTTGCAGCCAACAAACTCTTCATCAACCTTATCAGCACCATTGAGATTAATTGTAACTTTATAAGTATAGTCATCATTATCATATAATTCATTTTTATCGTCTAAAGAGTTCAATTTATATCGAAGAAATAAAAACAATATAATTGCAGCAATAACAATAATAATGGCTATTAATGCATAAATAATCCATTTTATATTTTTTTTCATTTTTTCTCCAATCTTCTCTTTATCTCATCACATGTTAATTGATGTGGCTTATCATCTTCATCTATGAAATAGTAATAAGGTGATGAATTTGAATCATATAGACCAATTCCTGATAATGTTTGATCGCATTCAAGATCCCAATTTGGTTTTTCAACACCAACAAAATGACAGCCAGCCATACAATCATCAACATGTCTATGTAACATATTTTGGGGAAATGAATAAACATTCTCATTAAACTCTCCTTCATTACTTACACTACTTACATATAAACCAGCTTGATAGCCTAATACTTTTCCTGTTTCCTTATATACATCATTAACTCTTTTTGTTGCTTTATAACATGGTTCATATTCCTTCAAATCTAATATTTTAATATTTGAATAACCAACAGTTAAACCTTGCAGATAATTTAATGGTAATAAATAATCACCATGACAAGAATTATAAACCAGCCATCTAATTTCCGTTCCAATTTCCTTTTTTGCATCTTCAGGCATATTTTTACTTATATCTTCTCCATCAGAAATACAATATTCCCAATTTGTACTACCAAGACGTCTATCATGGCAATATGAATAATCACCTGAAAAACCTCTTGTTGATCCCCCTATTTTTGAACCTTCTCCTAATAAAGGTATTGTTTTGTAATTGTTCTCTGGTACAGCATCAACATAACAGCCAACAGTCCCTGCTTTTTCAGGAGTTGGAAGAATTACAGGTAAAGCCCAATTATTTTTATATAAATAATTTGTACATTGATAAGTATTATAAATAGGTATACTACATGTTGCAATATCACCATTTTCACTTTTTACATAATAATTTGCGGTAGTACTTACATTTATTGAAGAAGGATTTTCATAATATATTTTTTCATAACTTTTGTAATCTTTACTTTCGGTATCATTATATAAACTGGTATATCTTCCTTCAAATAATGTATGAATTTCATCAACATAACTTTTTTGTTTTTCTTTTAACGTACCATTTTTTACGCCACCATAACTAAAACCATAACTTACTGCATCTCCACTTATTTTCGCTTCAACCAATCCTGTATCTTTTAATGACAATTCACATGATACTGTTTTAGATACAATAGGATTTATTTTTTCAACGATAACTTTAAATTCATCAGTATATTCTTTCTTATTTTTAATTACTTTCGCTGTTACTATTGATTCTCCCTCTGTTTCACCATATAAATAGGTATTATTGTTTATAGACACAATTTCTTCGTTTGAACTTTTAAATTCAATTTTATCCACATCAATATTTTGGGCAACAAAAGGGATTTTTTTACTTTCACCAACTGTAATAATTATTATATCGTTTTTTATATCTAATAATATTTTATTATCTTCCGCATTTATTTTCTTTAATAAAAAGATAAGCATTATAATAGCAATTATCAAAATCAAAGACAATATTGCAATTAACATAATGGGCTTTTTATTATTTTCTTTATTGACCTTTTTTTGTTCTTGTTCAATCCTATTCTCATAATCATCGTACATTTATTTCACATCCGTTCTATTATATAAAAATTATAGCATACTATTAACTGAAAATAAAGACAATAAATAGTCATTTTATTTTTAATATTTGTTGTATTTAAAAACGATAGATTATCAAAATTTCTATCGTTTTTATTAATTATTATCTTTTTCTATTTATTTTTTTCTTGAGCAAAAACCCAGTCGAGAACTTCTGTTCTTACAAATCCACAAGATGAAGAGTCGTGATCACCATGAACAATGGTACACCTTGCATTACCGCCATGATAATTTGTTATTTCAACAAATTCTCGCATTGTTTCAGCACAACTCTCACCATCTCCACAGATTCCATAGAAGGAAGTAATGCCAATCGATTCTTTAGGGAGAGAAGGATGAGCACCTGTTGGAACAACCGCTGCAAAAAAATCTGGATAAAAAGATACTAATTTCATAGCTGAACGCGCTCCATTAGAGTGACCGGTTATTATTATTTTATTTTTATTAATTTTATATTCTTCAACGACAGAATCAATGATTAATTTAAATTTTCTTAATAAATCATCATTACTACTACCGACATCAGGAGCAATAAAGAAAAACTCTTCATCAGTGTATCTTGAACTATTCTTACCTAAATCCATATGACAACTATATGGTTGCATAAAAATAATCAATGGCATATTTTCCGTTGGATGTTCAGGTATTCCTACTTGATAAAATATATTATATTCTGTATCTGATAGTATTTGTTTAGATACATTAAGTGGTTTACCTCTCCCTAATTCACTTATTTTGGTAAATAATTTGGCTTTTATTTTTTCATTACTTATTTTTTCTATAGCTTTATATGCATTATAATATTCTGCATGATTATATTTTACTTTCAAAGATTCAATAGTAGTATTTATTTTAACATATTCATCGAAATTCAATAATCTATTATAAATAATATTTTGAGAATTTGTATCTGTAATTTCTAACATTTCATTTTTTATTTTATCTAAATCAGATTGTGATAAACTTTCTTCCAATGCATCTATTTCTTTATTAATAGCATCTATTTTCTCTTGCAATTCCTTCTCTTTTTCCAATTTTTCTTTTTCACGTTTTTCTCGTTCTTTTTCTTCTAATTCCTTCTCTTTTTCCTTTTCTTGTCTTTCTTTTTCTTCTTTTTCACAACTTGTATTATATGGATTTACTATTATTCTTTCAAATAAAGCAGGCACTATTAATAAAATAATAACAGCCAATAATTTAATAATGATTTTCTTATATAAGTCTTTCTTATCAATTTGCTCCTTTTTATATTTCATAATATTCAAAATTAAGAATACTAACACAACGATTATTGCAACAAAGAAAACTATATACACAATTTTATTTAAAACATTTATATTATTACAATCAAACATATTATTCTTTCTATCGCTCCTTACATTATATTAAAAGCATATCATAAATAAAGAAAAATTACCATAAAATATAATAATTAATGCTCATAAAAATTTTTCTGCATAAAATATTTTGGTGATATCATGTCTATTATTAAATATACCGAAAATGAATTCAATAATTTAGCAAGATTAATGCGTGCTGAAGCGGTTGGTGAGGGAGATCTTGGTATGCTGATGGTTGGAAATGTTATTGTTAACCGTGTTTTAGCGAATTGTTATACATTTAAAAATATAAATAACCTAAATAATGTTATTTATCAAACACCAGGTGGTTTTGCAGGAGTTAAAAGTAATTTATTTTATAGTTCTCCTACAATCAAAGAAAAAGAGCTTGCAAAAAGAGTAGTTAATGGTGAATACTATTATCCTGCCACTAATGCATTATGGTTTTATGCTCCAAATAAAAATGAAAATTGTACACCAACTTGGTATGAGCAAAAGAATTCTGGGAGATATAAAATCCATTGTTTTTACGAACCAGATAAAGGCGTATGTTCTAATATAAGATAAAAAAGAATGGCATTATTCTCCACCATTCTTTTTATTATATACATCAAAACTTTTTAAAACATCAATCGGTAATGCAAATACAATAGTATTTGATTGATCACTTGATAAATCATTAATTGTCTCTAATGTCCTTAAATGAACAGATACTGGGTTACTTGCAAGATTATCAGCAGCAATTTTTAAATTTTCAGAAGCTTCTACTTCACCTTTAGCTTTTGTAATAACTGCTTCTTTTTCACGTTCTGCTTCAGCAACACGGGCAATTACTCTCTTCATTTCTTCAGGCAATGCAACATCTTTTAATTCAACGTTTTCTACTTTAATACCCCATGGATCAGTTGCTTGATCAATAATATCACAGATTTTATTTGAAATTTTTTCTCTTTCACTTAATAGTTCATCAAGTGTAACTTCACCTACAGCATTACGCATTGTTGTTTGAGCAAGTTGACTTACAGCATAATGGAAATTCTCTACTTCCAAAATTGCCTTACTTGCCTCAAATATCTTATAGTAAATAACTGCATTAATACGAACTGACACATTATCTTTTGTGATAGCATCTTGTTCAGGCACATCGACAGCTTTTGTACGAATATCAACTTTCTTCATTGAATGAATAATAGGCAAAACAATATTCCATCCCGGATTCATTATTTTAGAAAATTTACCACGTGAAAATTTAACTCCCCTTTCATATTCATCAATCTGTCTAATTGAACTTAACAAAATAAATGCGATAATAATTATAATTGTAAAAATCATTTTTATCACTCCTTTTCTTATCTTATATTATCATAAAATGAACATTTTTTCAATATTAAAAACAATTATTAATCAATTATGTATGGGTTACTTGCTGTTCCATCTCCACCTGAAATAAGAACATCTTTATTTATATTTATTACTGGTCGAAGAGCTGCTAATTCATTAATCTGCGTAACTCCGAACGAACCAACTCCACCGACAAATGCTACTGAAAAATAATCTGCATAAGCGTAATCAGATGGCGTCATTGTCCAATAACGAGATCCTATTTCCAAATAATAATCTGCATTGCTAATATTCTGATTTATTTGTTCAGAAAAAATATTAACTGGAGCTGTATTAATAAAATAAGTAATTTTTTTTTCATAAATTTTCACCTAATAAACAACTTATTTAGTTTATTCCATTCTATTTAAATTTTACTATATATTTTATTATCTTTCAACTCTAAATAAAAAGAAAAAGACTTTATTTTAAAGCCTAATCCTATTTTAATAACTCTGCTAATTTCTTTTTCTCTTCTTCTAATTTCATACGATCCATTTCAACAATATGAGATGGTGCTTTATTAACATAATTTTCGTTAGATAATAATTTCTCTCTTCTAGCGATTGATTCTTTTAATAATTTAATTTGTGTATCTTTTAATTCTTTATCTTTTTCAGTTTCTAATTTTTCAAAGAAAATCGTTGCTTTAACCCTTGTTGAAAATACTTTATATGCTTTAATACCAAGTGGTTTATCTACAATATTTTCTTTGATTTTTAACATTTTAACAATCAAATCATTATCATCTGTTGTATCAAACATAACCTTCATTTCTTTGGTAATATTATTTTCTGCTTTAATATTTCTAAATGAACGAATAAATTCTACTTCATCATCAACAATTTTTTCTTCTAAATCAAATACATATTTTTTATTATATTTAGGATAATCACTATTCATAATCATATCATTATCCTTAACTGGTAACATATTATATATTTCATCAGTAACATAAGGCATAAATGGTTGCAACAATTTAAGAATTCCAGTTAAAATGAAACATAATGTACTTTTAGTACTTACCATATCAATTGTGTATTTTGCCATTTCTATATAATAATCACAGAAATAATTCCAAGTAAATTCATAAATAGCATTACCAGCATTATTAAATTCATATTTATCCATGAATCTTGTTACTTCATGTAACATCTTTTCATATTTAGATAAAATCCATTTATCTTCATTTTTTATATCATCTAATTTAATATTTTTTAAATCACTAATATTTGAAAGAACAAAACGTGAAGCATTCCATATCTTATTAATATAGTTCCATGTTGATTTAATTTTTTCCTCATCAAAACGCATATCTGTTCCTGGTGCAACATCACAAGCAAGATAATAACGAAGAGCATCTGCTCCATATTTTTCAACCATATCAAATGGATCAATACCATTACCTAAACTCTTAGAAAACTTTCTTCCTTCTTTATCACGAATAAGTCCATGAATTAAGCAATGTTCAAAAGGTCTTTTACCTAATAACTCTTCACTTTGAAAAGTCATTCGATTAACCCAAAAAGGTATAATATCATATCCTGTTACTAAGCAACTATTTGGAAAATATTTATCCAACAATTCTGTTTTATCTGGCCAACCTAATGTAGCGAAAGGCCATAAAGCACTAGAAAACCACGTATCTAAAACATCTTCATCTTGTACCCAGCCAGATTCTTTTGGGACTTCCATGCCAACATATATTTCTTCACCTTTATACCAAGCTGGAATCCTATGTCCCCACCATAATTGACGTGATATACACCAATCATAGGTTATTTCCATCCAATGATTCATTGTCTTTTCATATCTACTAGGAACAAAATGTACTTTCTTTGTTTTATCTTTTTGATATTCTAAAACACGATCTGCTAGTGGACGCATTTTAACAAACCATTGTTTTTTTATCATTGGTTCTACCATTACACCTGTTCGTTCTGAATGACCTACTTCATGAACAATAGGTTCTACTTTTAATAATAGATTTTCTTTTTCTAAATCTTTAAGTACTTCCTCACGACATTTTTCTCTTGTCATACCTTGATACTTTTTAGGAACGTTTTCATTCATTGTAGCATCATCATTTAAAATAACAATGCGTTCTAAATTATGCCTATTTCCTACTTCAAAATCGTTAGGATCATGAGCTGGTGTAATTTTAACACAACCTGTTCCCTTTTCCATATCAGCATGATCATCAGTAATAATAGGTATTTCACGATTTACAATTGGCAATATTACATTTTTACCAACATATTTTTTATATCTTTTATCTTTGGCATTTACTGCTACTGCTGTATCACCAAATAATGTTTCTGGACGTGTTGTAGCAACATCAAGATAATCCTCACTATCAACTATTTTATATTTTAAGTGATAAAATGCACTCTTCTCTTCACCATAGATTACTTCCTCATTTGATAAAGCAGTTTGTGCTACAGGATCCCAGTTAATTATTTTTTCGCCACGATAAATTAAACCTTTTTTGTAGTAATCAACAAATACACGCCTTACAGCTTCATTCATCTTATCATCTAAAGTAAAGCGTTCTTTAGAATAATCAAGACTAATTCCTAGAGTTTTCCATTGTTGTCTAATAATATCACCATGTTCATGAGTCCAATCCCAACAAGCCTTAACAAAATTTTCTCTGCCATACTTATATTTATCAATTCCTTGATCTTTTAATCTTTTAACAACTTTTGCTTCAGTAGCAATCGCTGCATGATCCATTCCTGGCAACCATAAGGTATCATACCCATTCATTTTTTTATAGCGAATAATAATATCTTGTAGTGTAACATCCCATGCATGTCCTAAGTGAAGAACACCTGTAACATTAGGTGGTGGTAAAACAATACAATATTTTGGTTTATCACTTTCTGGATTACACTCAAAATATTTCTCCCATTTATCGTACTTATTTTTTTCAACCTCAAGATGATTATATTTTTTTTCTAGTTCCATAATTCCTCCTAAACAAAAAAATTTCTATAAAGTATAGGGACGCATTACGTGGTACCACCCTACTTCATAGAAATCTATGCACTCATTATCTTAATGCGATAAACATTATATCCTATTTACTTAGATATACTTCTAAAAAGCTACCTTCAATTATTTTTATTATTAGTTTTCACCAACCACTAACTCTCTAAAAATAAAGAATAATCTACTCCTCTTTTTCATTGAATTTACTATATAATAACACATTTTTTATAATTTGCAAAGATATTTTAATAAGTTATCTAAATAAATAATAATATATTTAACTACTATTATTTTTTTGCTATAATAAAAAAGAAAGATTTATTTGAGGATTGTATGAAAAAAAATAGAATATATGATATATTTTTAGGATTAGTACCATTTATTATTGTTGAGATTGACTTGTTGATTTTATTAATAACATGTAATATATCTTTTAAATTATATCCTTCTCTTATTGTACCTTCACAATCTATTGCTATCATATATTGCTTTTTTTTATTATTTGTTTTTATTACTAAAAGCTATCGAAAAGCCAATATTATATTAACTATTTCCTCGTTTATATTAATGACGATAAACCAAATAAAATTTTTTTATATGCATGAGCCTATTTACTTATCTGATATAAAATTACTAGGTGGAGCAAATGATATTATTCAACTAACTAACGGAACAATAATTGAATTTTTTACAAACAATTATTTAATCATTATTTCCCATATAATTATAATTACATTATTCTTAATTATCTTGATTAAAAATAAACAAGAAAGAGTCAATAGAAACATTTTATTATTAGTACCATTTATTATTTTAATTATATTGTCATTACCATTTAAATCCACAACATCTTTTATGAAAAAAAACTTTCTTCATACCAATTCGTTTAATGATTATAGCAGCTTAACGCATAAATATGATTATAATATACTTTATGGTTTTTCAGGTGGTATTTATGCTAATATGCTCGATGAAAGAATATTTGAACCCGATAATTATTCCTTGCAAAAAATTGAAAAAGTCTTTGCTTATGAAAGTCAAGATAAAAAAGAAGATAATGATTATAATATCATTTTTATCCTATCAGAATCATTTTTTGATATTACAAGACTAGATGAAATACAATTTAATAATGATATCCTAAAAGACTATCATGATTTAACTAAACAAGGAAAACTAATCCAAATGATAAGTCCCACTTATGGAGGGAGAACAAGTAATGTTGAATTTGACTTATTAACTTCTTTTAATCTTGCCTATTATGATAGTTCTTATATACCATTTCTTCATTTATTCAATACTCCTTTTCCTAGAGAAAGTAATATTATTAATATTTTTAATGATAATATGTACAATAATTATTTACTTCCAGGTGGTGGCGAAGAATTGTATAGTGCTAATAAAGTATATAATAATTTAGGTTTTAAAAACAGAGTCTATCTGGATGACGATAAAAGCAATTATAAAGGTTATTATTTATCTGATAAATATATAACTGATAAAATCATTAATTTATTAGATACAAAAAAAGAAAAGTTATTTGCTTTTATTGAAACAATGCAAAATCATATGCCTTATACCTTTGAAAAGTATGATAAATATAATATATCAATATTAAATAGCAATTTAAATCGTGAAGATCAAAATGTATTATTATCATATGCTGAAGGATTACATGATTCATCAATAGAATTAAAGCGATTATATGATTATATTAAAACTATTGATAAAAAAACTATAATAATATTTATTGGTGACCATCTCCCATATTTAAGCAATAATAAAGGTGAAGATATCATCAACAAATTAGATTATTTTAATACAGAAAATGCTTTACTCAACACTTATCGCAAATATAACACTGATGCCTTAATATTATCAAATTTTGAAATAAAATATGATGAAACCAAATACTTAAGTCCAGACTTACTAATTCCTTATGTATTAAAGTCAAATAATACTAAAATGAATCCATACTTTAGTTACCTTATTGAAAAATCAAAAGCAATTTTACCATCATATAATAAATATGTAGCTATTGATAATGATGGTATAATATATGATACAAGAAACCTCTCAGATGATATGTTAAAAGAATATAATCTACGAAATTATCTGCAATATAAAATTGCCTTTGATAAATAAAAATAATTCCTTTTTTAGGAAATTATTTTAATACTGATATAACATTCACTGACTTAGCAACTTCAATTAATTCATTTTGATCCATAACATCACTTACTATATAGTACTCTATTCCGTTACTTACCCAATTAATAGAATTATTTGAAAGGGCTGCTACAGTATCAATTAATAAATATGGTTCCCCATAAGTTGGAATAACTGTAAACTCTTCTTCTTTCATTGTAGTTTCTTCAACTAAAGTAAATGGTTTTTCACCGGAAAATGTTAATATTACTCTTTCTCCATCTGTTTTACTTACTTTTTCTTCCCCTTGTAAAGAAGTCCCTGTTGGTATATAAAGTGGATAAATAATATCCTCAATTGTTGATGTTTTAACATCATTTTCTTCTTGATTTTCAGTATTATTAATAATACTATTTATTTCAAAGAAACTCTCATCAAAAGAAGGTTTATAATTTGATGATTCAACATTAAAAGTCATTAAACTAATTCCATCTTTATTTAATACTTCTACTTTTTGAATTAATAAATCGTTATTTAATGTAACCCTTTGGCTTATTAAAGAAGGATTATTAGGAAAATTAACTTTACTTGTTATTATATAATTATTATTATCATCAACAGCATTACTTTCATTATCACTATTAATATCACTTATAATATTTCCTAATAGATAAACCTGTGAATTATTATATGGCCAATCACTTTGGAATTTAAAACTTTTATTTAAAGAAGGTGTAACAACATAAACCCCATCATCATTTCTTAAAATAATCTGTTCATGATTATTAGCGATATTTTTAAGTGATACACGGTAATAATCTTTATCCTTATAATTAACCTCTACATTATAAGAAAAAACGTCATCATTATTAACTACTTCTAATTTGCCAGTTAACTGATATCCTTTTAAACCGTTAATTTTTTTTGTTAAATCATCGATAATATTCATATTCTTATCTTTACCACAACCAACTATAAATATACAAACAATCATTAAAACAAAAATTAAATATTTTTTCATAAAACCTCACTTTTCAATAAATTATATTATTTTTATTATTTTTTATTCATGAATAATTTTAATTTTTTTGATTATCCTAATATTGAAGGAGGAAATATGCATACATTACAAAAAATTTGTCTTGTTCTTACCATTATTGGAGCAATTGTTTGGGGATTAATAGGAATATTTGACTTTAATTTAGTAGATACTATATTTGGTACTGGTAGTATGTTATCAAGAGTTATTTACTCACTAGTTGGTATTGCAGGATTAATTAATATATACTTGTTATTTGAAGATTTTAAAGACTAAAAAAATATACCGCGCGGTATATTTTTATTTTATTTCCCAGTTAATTGGTTTTATTCCTTTGCTAATTAGATAATTATTAGTTTTAGAAAATGGTTTTGAGCCAAAGAAACCATTATAAGCAGATAGTGGACTAGGATGAGCAGACTCTATAACCAAATGTATAGGATTAGTTATTAAACTTTTTTTACTTCTTGCATACCTTCCCCATAATATAAAGACTACTGGAGTATCTTTCTCATTAATTAATTTTATAACATCATCAGT
>JAEEGL012099336.1_pt1 | contig 18566 bp, 17 predicted proteins | sample 9134231 | NCBI WGS metagenome assembly JAEEGL01 (sample SAMN16246548, study PRJNA631951) | gut metagenome | biome: gut microbiome; feature: rumen; material: fiber-attached | host: Bos | place: Iran: Karaj | collected 2018-10 | reverse complement strand
CACTTCTTAACATTAAGCCATATAATAGATCTAATAAACTTATTTCTTCACCAACAGATATATAAATACCAGAACCATAACTTTTTGATATTGATTCATCTACTTTAACTAAATCATCTACATCTTTATTTTCAATAGCTAGAATAGCAGTCATAATCTTAGTAATACTTGCAATTAATCTAGGATTATCTTTATTTTTACTAGCTAGCACTCTACTGGAATCCATATCCATTAAAACATATTCATAGGCACTAGTTGTCGATGCTTGGACATAAGGAACAAAGATATTTATACATAATAAAAACAACAATAGTTTCTTCATATATTTCACCTATTTAAGTATATGAATTATATTGTTGGTTATAACATTATTTTTTATGTGTTTTCATTCTACTAACGTACTTTCTAATAAATCATAAATTGGTTCTTCTTCTTTAATGTATCTATAAAATTGTGGTACGACAAATTTTTCATATTGGCTTTTAATATATGCTAATTTTATTGGTTTTATAAATTTGTGATGTTCACTTATATGTAATGCATAACACTCTTCACAACCATTAAAATAGTTTTCCATACCTTTATTATTAAAACTATTTGTTAATGCTTGTATTTTTTTTAAATTACCATTTAATATTTTATCAACAATAATGTAACCTACAATGGCTTTTTCTTCTTCAGATGAATATATGTATATTTTTTTATAGCAGTTTTTTTCACCAATACTTTTTCTTCTAAATTCATATTCTTTAGTTCCAGCAAATATCATACTAGCATATTTTGTTTTTATTGACATTAATAATAATTCATTTTTTTCCATGATTATTTCTCCAAGTAAATTATACTACTATTAAAAAAATATAACAATTAATTGTGCACTTATCTTTTATATAGTCATAAATTTAATAATGTGTATTCTACCTGAATCCATATCCATTAAGACGTATTCATACGCTGATGATGTAGAGTACTGGACACTGGGTATAATTAAATATAAATTTAACATGATAAATATAATTTAAAAAAGCAGTTTTTATGACTGCTTTTATCTTATTCATATTCATCTAATAATGATGTATCACTACATGGCTTAAATGTTATTTCTTTATCACCTATCATGTATTCTTCTACATTTTTAACAGAATATTTTTTTCTAACTAGCCAATCATTTTCTAAACTGAAATGTGATGCTTTTTCATATCCCATATTTCCAGTAACTGATAAAAGTGTTCCATCATTCATTTTATATATAATCGTATCATTATCAAGTCTACCAGTTATTGTACCTACGTATATAATATAATTTTCTTCTTCATTTCCTACATTTTCATCATATGTATATACACTTGTATCAGCAATAATTGTTTTACCAATAACACCATGTGTATATATTAATAATTCGGGAATATTATCATCATTAATATCAACAACTGAGTATTCATGTTCATCTCCTTTAAAATCAGAAATCCTGCTTTTATAGTAATTAATAATTTGTGAATTATCAACTGAACTTTTTTGGGCTATTATTCTATTACTACAATTTTCTTTTTTTCCAATAACACCCATGAACATCAATACGATTAAGACTATTAACAATACTATAATTATTATTAAACTGAATATAATTATTTTACTTTTACTTCTCATTTTTACACCTCTATTGTTATTATAACTCTTTAAGAGGTTTTTATTATATGCTTTTGTTTTATTTTATATATTTGTCAATATTTATGTCAAATAATGATTATATATAATAAAAACAACAATAATTTATTTTATATATAAATTAGTGTTGTTATTAATTGTTTAAAATTCTTTTACTATCTCAATTACTTTAATTGGACCTGATACTAGTGTTTCATATATAGGATTTTCTTCTTTTGAGTTGGGAACATTCTTCCAGTAATTTTCGGCCAACCTTAAATTTTCTTCTTTGTCGATTGTTCCATCAAAACAATTAAAAGCATCTCCAGTAAAATATTTTCCTTTCACTTCTACTTTTACGATTTGATACACAGGTCTATTCATATTAATAAATATATTATACCATTTTAAGGCTTCTTCCAATGTATTTGATACATATAATGATGAAAGTCTAGATGGATATTCTGGATATTTTTCTATTCTTACTTCTTCCATTGCTAACTCTCTAAGAGCTACTTTTGTATGATGATCTAGTGCTATATTTTTATATTTTTCTGGATTTGAATATATTTCATCTACTTTATCTTTTATTTTATATACTCTTTGGTATACTCCACTATGATTGTTTTCGTCATAATTAATAATTTGTCCTAATTTCATTGGCCTTTCAGTAACCACATGATAAAATATTTGTTTCATAGTAATCACATCCTAATGATATATTATCGTATTTTATTATTATATTTTATACTTTTTATTATTAATGACATTACATAAATAATATTGAATGCTACAAAGTATAATATAAGCATCATTACGGGGTTTATTATTGGGATATTCATTGCAGTAAATTTAGTAGCAATATTCTCAAATATAGGAATACCACCAAGATCATGATATAGCATGAAATCAAAATTAAAAATAAAGTCTATTGGTATTATTATTAAAGATATAATTAAATGAAACAAGAATCCTAATAAAACATTTTTATATTTTAATTCCACATAATTAGTAACAATTAATAATAAGCCAATAAATACCATTAAAAAATGCCATATCATAGAATAAAATGCTCCAAATGAGAAAAAGGGATAATACTTAAAGGCATTTAAATAAAGCATTGTAGCAATTCCTCCGACAATACTTCCGGTTGTAAGCCAACATTCGGCCATTTTTTTGATTTTACCTTTACCAAAGCCAGCTATTAAGCAAGCTAACATAACAATAGAACATGTATCAAATGGTAAAAGGCCTGTATTAAAATCTCCTGATAATTTAATATCATAAATTGATTCCCATGTTGTTTTACCAATATAAAGCAAAGTCATAAAAATACCAACTATTCTGACAATTGTTAATACTTTTTCTTTTGATATTTTTCTTAATAGTAATAATAAAATATTTAATAATGCAATTGAACCAAATAAATAAATATTCTGAGCAATACTTCCATAGTCCTGACCGGTATATCCTGAAATATTATACTTATAATCAAAAAAATTATAATTGCCTCTAAACATTTACATCACCATAATACTTTCTATGACTACTAATTATACTAATATTTTTTTAAAGTTAATTGATAACCATTTATAAAGTTGTCTAAAACTAAATAAGGAGTTTTACTCTCATCTAAGAATACTCTTTGTAGTTTTTCTTGATAACCATCTGAATAATCTAACAATATATAACAGTCACCTTTTTCTTTATAATTTCTTTTTATGGTATATTTTCCTGTATTTGATCTACTTCCATTAGTTATGGGTATTAAGGCATCAAAAAATGTCTCATCTTCTTTAAGTTCTAAATAACTGCCAAATTGTAAAAATGATGATCCAAAGATGTCTGTTAAATTATTAGTCTTTTCACCAGTTTCTAAATTAACAGCACTTATTGTTTGCCATTTTCCAATAAATTCATTATGTAAATTAAATGGCTTTTTTATAAGGAGAATAACTCCAACAATTAATATACATATAATAATCCCTAGTAATATCCTTTTTTTCATTTTATCACACCTTACTTTATTAGTATATTATCACTTTTTTATTTATTCAAAACTGGTTGTATAAGTTTTTCCCATATATAAAATAAATGCAGTTGAAATAATTGTCAAAATTAATATTAATAGACATATTTTACTAGTGTTATTCTTCATTTTATCGTTCTCACTTCTTTATCATTATATTAAATAATTGATATTAATACACTAATTTACATTCTTTTATCATCAGCCATTTGCCATGGCCTAAATCGTTTTCCTTCGGTATGACCACTTAAGTTAAATTCTAAGAAGCCACAATCTCTTAATAAATCTTCTTCTTTTTCTAATGGTTTTATTATGTTTTTAATGATATCTAACCAAATAAAATCTGGTATTTGGTTATATATTTTAGGAATATTTTGCTCTAATTTATCTAATGATAGACCGCAAGATAAAAGATAATTAATTCTTTCTTCTCTACTTTTTTGATAATTATCTTGAGATATTATAAAGTTATTGTAATTATGAAAATTATCTATATTTATCTTTCTAATATCGCCCCAGGGAATAGTATATCTTTCGTGGCAACTTATTCCTTTTAATACCTCTCTTCCATCAAATCCTTTGCCAACAGCATCAATATATATTTTTCTACCTAAAGAAACACCTACGCTAATACCAGCATATCTTTCATATCTTTCAGTAGGTTCAACGTTTAGATGAAATAATATTAAAGCGCCTTCTTTATTTTCTTTTTTTATTTCTTTTAAAATATCTAGTTTATTGGAATTTATTTCTTTTACAGGAATTGATTTCATACAAGGCTCTTTAACGGGATTACCATTTCTTATACTTGTTAAATTACTTAACGATTCTGAATTACTTGTATAATCTTCTTCATTTAATATAATGGCTAAATCATCTATTGGACTTAGTCCGGGAAAAAAAGTCATTATATTTACCATATCTCTAGCTCGATGATAATTTAAAATATATGGTATATCATTTTCATTATTTATTCGATACATATTAACCACCTAATTTTATTATAACACTTTACATAAAAAAAGGATTAATTTCCTTTTTTCTTTTTTTTGTATGTTTCATAATGTACTCTTTGGACTAAGCCCATAGCAAATAATAAAGTTATGGTATAACTTCCACCATATGATAAGAATGGTAATGGTACACCAGTTAAGGGTCCTATATTTAAAACACCTATTAAATTAATGGTAATATGAAAGAAAATATAAGCAAATACACCATATGCAATGATAGCATTACCTAGATTATCAGCCCTTTTAGCAATGTTTATAATTCTAAACAACATAAATAGATAGGCAAATATTATTACTAGGCCAACTATTAATCCCCACTCTTCAACAATTATCGAAAATATAAAGTCTGTATGAGATTCTGGTAAGTATAGATATTTTTGGGTACTTTCACCTATTCCTTTACCAGTTAAACCGCCATTTTTAAGGGCAATGATACTGTTACATAATTGATAACCTGTTTTTTCTTCATATCTTTCACAAGGATTCATAAACTGAAATCTTTTTAATTGGTAATCTCTTAGAAATGACCCACCGGTTAAGATTAAGGTTAAAACTACTAGAAGAATAGCTCCAATAAATATTTTATTAATAGGACTACGTGTTTCTTTTTTTAATGGTAAGGCATAAAAAATTAGTATAATAATACCAAAGATAACAGCAGCAGTACCTAGGTCTGGCTGCATAACGACAAAAACAATGGGAATTAAAGAGATAATAATTGGTTTTAATAGAGTCCATTGATTATCGAGTTCATCTTTGTGTTTTCCATAGTAGTATGCTAAATACAAGATAATTATTATTTTGCCTAATTCACTTGGTTGAATGGTAATAACTTTTAAATCATACCAACTTTGGCTACCAAAGAAAGTAGAACCATATACCATTAGGCCAAATAATGAGGCAATTAAAATAAACATCAAAAAGGGAGATATTTTTTTATAAAATTTAGTTGGAAAATATAGCGCTAATAGAAAGCCTACTAAACCTACTAACATAAATATTCCTTGTCTTATTAGATAGAAATAGATACTATTATGATAACGCATATAAGAAGCCATTGATGAGGCACTTAAAACCATAATAAGTCCAAATACCATGAAAACTAGCATAACAATTAAAAGTGGTTTATCTAATTTTGTAGATTGTTTCATGGTATCACTATCCTTTATATAAATATAGCAAATTGTTAAAAAAAAAGTAAACTTAATTTCTTAAGTCTACTTTCATTTGACAATTATTTTTCTAGCATAATAGTTATTGGACCATCGTTAATTAATGATACTTTCATTTCAGCACCAAAAATACCGGTTTCGACATGAACATTTTTTTCTTTTAATTTTTCGTTGAATTCATTATATAGAGTAATGGCTTTATCACCTGATAAGGCATTAATATAGCTTGGCCTTCTACCTTTAGTACTATCAGCATATAGAGTAAATTGACTAACTGATAAAATACTTCCATCAACATCTATAAGGCTTTTATTCATTATGCCATTTTCATCATCAAATATTCTTAAATTAATTACTTTATCAACAAGATAGTCGATATTACTACTACTATCATTTTCAGTAAAGCCTACTAGAAGCATAAGTCCTTTATCGATAGAACCAACTACTTTATTATCTACTGTGACACTTGCTTTGTCACATCTTTGTACTAATATACGCATTAATTTACCTGTCTTTCTACTTTATTTACAAATTTTAAATTATTTAAGTCACGCATAAATTTTTCTAATAACTCGGTGTTTTCAACCATTATAGTTAATGAATAAATTTTAAATTCACTTTTAGTAATAGTTGTTATGGATTCGATTAAAACATTATGAGCTGAAGCAGAAGTAATTATGTTTAATAAATTATCTTCGTTTGTGGTATATATCAACAAGTCTGTTGGAAATTTCTTTGATACGGCTTCATTCCATTTAACATTGATTAACCTTTCATCTAAATCTATAATGTTTTTACAATTACTACGATGAACGGTGATACCTGAACCTTTAGTTATATAACCAATAATATTATCTCCAGGAATTGGTTTACAACAGCCGCTTAAACTTACTTTAATTTCATTCATACCTTCAACTAAAACATCGTTTTTTAACCCTGGTTTCTTTGGATTATTGATTATTTTTTTAATTAACTTTTCAGCTGGATTTTCTTTTTTAGTAATTATTTTCATTACAGATGAAATACTATATTTACCTGAACCTAATGAAATATATAAATCATCTAAATCTTTTAATTTTAAAGTATCTAAAATAGTATCTAAATATTCATCTATAGTTTCATTTAATGGTAAGTTACGACGACGTAAGGCTTTTTCAAAGATATCCGTTCCACGGGAAAGATTTTCATCTTTTTCTCTTTTAGTATAGAAAGCTTTTATTTTATTTTTAGCATGAGTGGTAACAACAAAATTTAACCAATCTTTATTAGGGCCTTTTGATAATTTACTAGTATTTACTTTAATAATATCACCAGTTTTTAGTGTATAATCGAAAGGAACAATATTGTCATTAACAATTGCGCCAATCATTTTATCTCCTACCTCTGTATGAACTCTATAGGCAAAATCAACACATGTAGCACCTTTTGGTAATTCAATAACATCACCTTTAGGAGTATAAACATAGATTGAATCATTAAATAAGATATCTTTTTTGACATTAGTGATAAATTCCTCTGGAGTACTTGAATCTTCATTTAACTCAATAATACTTCTAAATATTTCTAATTTTTGTTCCATTTGATCTTTCATATTAACCGATTTGTTTTCTTTATAAGACCAATGAGAAGCTATTCCATATTCAGCTATTCGATCCATTTCATAGGTTCTTATTTGAATTTCAAAAAGTTGACCATCAATACCAAAGACAGTTGTATGTAATGATTGATAAAGATTTGTTTTAGGCATAGCAATATAGTCTTTAAAACGTTTTGGACCCGGTTTATATTTTGAGTGGATTAAACCTAAAGCTAGGTAACACTCTTGTTCTGTATTAACAAATACTCTTAATGCTAATATATCATAAATGTCTTCAAATTTTTTACCTTTAGACATTTTATTATAGATACTATAAATACTTTTACTACGGCCTTTTATTTCATGAGGAATATTATGTTCATTCAGCAAGTTACTAACTTCATCCAACATTTTACCGACAGCTTCATCACGTTCAGTTTTCTTTAAATTAAGTTTTTCAACAATGTCGTAGTAGGCTTCTGGATTCAAATATCTTAGTGATAAATCTTCTAGTTCAGATTTTAATTTATACATACCTAAGCGATGAGCAACAGGCGTCAATATTTCTAATGTTTCTTTAGCTTTTCTTTTTTGTTTTGCTTCTGATAAAACATAAAGGGTACGCATATTGTGTAATCTATCAGCAAGTTTTACAATTAGGACACGGACGTCTGAAGAGAGACCTACCAGTATTTTTCGTTGGTTAGCAGCCATTTGTTCAGAGTCAGAGCTAAATTTTAAACGATTAATCTTAGTAACGCCATCGACAATCTTGGCAATATCTTCATTAAAGAGATTTTTTATTTCATCATAAGTACTATCAGAATCTTCAATGGTATCATGAAGTAAAGCGGCACAAATAGCATCAGCATCAGCATTTACACCAGTTAAAATCCAAGCAACATTCAAAGGATGGGTAATATAGTCATCACCTGTAATACGTTTTTGAGAAAAATGCTTTTTATAAGCATATTCATATGCTTTTCTAATTAGATTTAAATCTTCTGGAGATTCATCATATAATTTAACTTTATTGATTAAATCTTCAATAGTAATATTTTCAGTCTTTACACTCATGACTCCACCTACTTTCTAATTCTTTTTTAACAATTAATTCCTCTAACTTTTAGTTCTTGAATTTCATCATCATCTTCATCAGGTTTAACTGGTTTAGATATTCTTTTCTTTTCTAAGAATAACCAAAGCATATTGGAAATGAAAATTGATGAATATGTACCAGCAATAAAACCAACAAGAAGAGCAATATTAAAGGTAGTTATTTCTCTAGATCCAAAGAACAATAAGATAATTACGGGAATAATCGTAGTAATGGTTGTCAACATTGTTCTTGTCAATGTTCTACGGATACTGATATTGACTAAATTATCCAAATCGTTTGGATTAGTTATATTATTTTTATATTTATTTTTATAGTTTTCTCTTATTATATCAAAGGTTACTATCGTATCATTAATACTATAACCAATAATGGTAAGAATAGCCGCAATAAAGATTGAATCTATCTGAATTTTAAAGACACTAAAGAATAAGAATGTCATTACAACATCGTGTATTAAGGCAACAATACCGCTAATAGCATAGTTAAATCTAAAGCGAATAGCAATATAGATAATTATACCAATACTAGCAAATATTAATGATTTAATGGCATTTTTAATTAATTCTTGTTTTACTACTTTACTAACAACATATATATCACTGTCTAGATTATACGTTTCTTTTAAATCATTAGTTAAACTAGTAATATCTTCTTTTGTTAAAACATCACTAATTATAATAGTCATTTCTTTTTCGTTATAGGATGTTTTTTCAATATTGTACAATTTATCATTTAAGATATTAGTTACATTTTCTTTATTTTGTTTACTTGGATTATTAATAGTTATACTTGTTCCGCCAGAAAAGTCTACACCATAATTAGCTCCGGTTGTTAAGAATATAGTTAAACCAACAACAAGCAAAACTAAAGTTAGGCTAATAAATTTAATTTTATGTTTGACAACATCTAATTTTTCAAATGGAATACGGATATTTTTATCTTTCTTGATTCTATTTTTATTTATACCAATAAATAATGTTGGTTTATCATCAAAGATATGAGTTTTAACAAAGAATTTTAATAAATATTTAACAACATATACCATAATTACAATCGTGGTAATAATAGTTATTATTAACATTGTAGCAAATCCTTTAACAGAACTTTCACCTAAAATAAACATTATAATAGCAGCAATAATCGTGGTTACATTGGCATCAATAATACTGGTAAAGCTACTCTTGTTACCTATTTCATATGATTCAGATAAGCTTTTACCAATAAGCAAATTTTCTTTAATACGTTCAAAACAAATAACATTGGCATCAACAGCCATTCCAATACCTAATAGCATTGCAGCAATACCAGGTAATGTTAAGACACCATCAATTAGGTAGAATACACCAAATGATATAAAGGTATAAAGAATTAAACCAAATGAAGCAATAAAACCAGAGAAGCGATAGATACATATCATTAAAACAATTACACAAATAATACCAATTACTCCTGCGGTTAAAGTTTTCTCTAAAGAGTTTACTCCAAATGAAGCTTCAACAGTTCTTGATGATATTTCATTTAATTTGGTTGGTAAAGCTCCAGAATTAATAAGTTCAACCAAAGATGTTACTTCTTCTTTGGTAAAATTACCTTGGATAATAACATCACTAGCAAAGGCTCTATCAACTCTAGCAGCGGATAAGCAATGTGAATTACTATTTCCACAAGTATTTATTTCTTTTTTGTATGAATCACTATTTTCATCATAGTCTAACCAAATAACCATTACGTTATTAGTCATATTTTTTACTTTTTTAGTTACTTCGTAGAAAGTATCAGTATCTTTAATTTTTAAACTTACAGCTGGATGGCCATATTCATCTTGACTTACTCTAGCCTCACCACCCAAGACATCACTAGTCATTAATAAATTATCATTGTAATCTCTAAATGATAATACGGCAGTTGACGAGATGGTATTTCTCGCATCATTAGCATTGGTAATGCCAGCTAATTTAATACGAATACGATTATCACCTTCAATGGTAATTTCCGGCTCTGATACTCCTAAAACATCTATTCTTTTTAATATTGCCTTATATGTTGAATATAACATATCGCTAGTTAATTCATCTTCACTATTTAATGGTTCGACTTCATATAAAACTTCAAAGCCGCCTTGCAAGTCTAGACCAAAATTTATTTTATTAATCAATGGACTAATAAAATAACAACATATAAATGAGATAATAAGAACAATAATAGTTCCAATAATAAAGTTTCTTTTTTTCATTTTGTAACTCCTTTGAATTTAATTATATCGTGTGCATCAATAAGGATGATGTCGTTAACAATTTCGGAAATTGTAAGATTATGACTATTCTTCCATTTATTAATAGATAAGTAATACCAAATATCATTATCGGTTATATTAGTATATTTAGCATATTCAAGCAATCTTCTTTTTACATTAAATACTGGTAATAATGCTTGATACAATTCTAATTGTGAAGAATAATCCATATTTATCACACCTTTATCTAATTATATAACAAATAAAGGCACTTTTACAAGTTTATATTTGTAATATAATTAATTTTATTATATACTTACTTTAGGTGATATTATGAAAAAATTTAATATGGTCGATGAAAAATTTGTGTGTGATAATTGTGGATATAAAGTTGAGAAGTTAAATTACACAGCTAGGGATCATTGTCCTAATTGTTTGTGGTCTAAACATGTCGATGTTAATCCTGGAGATAGATTGAACGAATGTCATGGATTAATGAAACCTGTCGGCATCGAAAAATATAAAAATACTTATAAAATTATCTATAAGTGTATAAAGTGTAATCAGATACATAAAAATATTATGGCTAACGATGATAACTATGACTTAATTATAAAATTATCAGTTAGTGAAATCTAACATTGTTTGATAAAATGATAATTTAAATACTAAAAAAACTAAAGTAATTATAATAATTCTTTAGTTATTTATTAGTATTTTTTCTTTGTTTAATATTTTTTTCCTACATCTGTTGATTATTATTTTGTCCTTGTTGTGGTCCAAAAACAAATCCTACTGGTTGTGGCATCGTTGGTTGTGGTGTTGGAATTGGACTTGGAATAGTATTTTCACTTGGAGTAGGAATTGGCTCAGGAACAACTGGCTTTGGATTAACTGGAGTAACACTATTAATAGCCATATTATTTATTACAGGTTGTTGGTTCATGTTAACCGGTGTTGGAATAGGATTTTGAGTTTGAACAGGTTCAGCAGCTTGTTGATTAAATATGTTTTGAGTTGGTATTATATTGTTTGACATAATATTATTTGGAATATTATTATTCATTGGTTGTGGTAATGGCTCTATAGTTTGGCTCATTTGATTATTTGAAATGTTACTACCAAATTTATTAATACTATTTATTGGATTTGTTGGTTGAACAATTGGTGCTTGTTCTGACAATGGTTGATACATTGGTTCAGTTGCTGAATTTAGTCCTGCATTCATTGGTTCAACTGGTTGTGGAACATTTTGATTATTATTTGCCATTTGATTTAAAGGATTTTGATTGTTAAGTATATTGTTTACAAATTGGGCATTATTAGGCATTACAGTTGTATTAGGTATTGAATTAATATTATTAGGCATTTGATTATTTACAGATTGATTTGTTGCTAATTGATTTACCATTTCATTATTTGGATTATTATTTGGTAATGGTTCAGCGACATTATTATTTTTTTTACCGCCATTCTTTTGCTTATCGGCAAGAAAGCCAATAATTGTAATAATAATTAAGACAATAACTATTATTATATATATATAGTTATCCATTAAGAAATCTTTTATATTCATACTTTTCATCTCCTCTTTATTCTATAAATATAATATCACGATTATTATTATTTTTCAATATTGAATTTACTTTTAAAGCTATCATCAACTGTCGATATTGCTTTAATTGATGTTTCCATCGATTGGCTATATTTTCCTTTTCTAAATAAATCTTCGGCAATCGTTAAGGCATCATCAATTTCTTTATAAGTGGTTCGGTATCTATTACCGTATGTTATTAAGTTTTCACATGTAATAACACTTTTAACAATATCATTAGTCTTATTATAAATCTTAAATACTAAATCCCTAGCTGTATCTACCCTAATATTTAATATTTTTATAACTATTGGTTTTTTAGCTAATTCTTTAATTATTTCACGAATAGCTTCACCAGCTTCATCAAGTTCAATAAAGTAACTATTTGGTATTACAGGTATTTTATAATCTTTTAGTTTATTTTTTGATTGGATTAAAAGATTTTGAATCATATTTAATTGTTCTTTAGCACGTGATTCATCATCTTTCATACTGGTAATTGATTTTAAGCGATAATCTAAATCATCTTGAAGTCTTGTCAACCTACTATTTAAACCATCTAATTCTTCAACTAGTTTGGAATAGGCAAATGTTTTTCCTTTACCATGTTCAAATAATGCTTTGTAGTCTTCATTAATCTTTTCTAAATTTTTATTAATAATACTAAACTTACTAATCTCTGTTTCAGATAGATCATATGTCGTTTTGATATCGTCCATCTGAATATAGATATCGTATACTACTTTGTTGACACCTTCAATTTTCTTCTTTAGCTTTTTTATATTTTCTCTGAAGATATCTTTAGATTCTCTTTCTTTATCAAAGTTATTAAACATTGTATTAAAATATTCCAACATTGTTTTAAGTTCTATATCAGCATTATCTAATTTAAACTCTTTTAGATTATCAATAATCTTAGCTACTTTTTCTTGAATCTCTTTTATATTGTATTCAACATTTAAGTAATCTAATGGATAACCATCGCGTTGCATACGGAAATATGCAGTTTTTGTTTCTTCAATTTTATTAGGAATCATCATTGTGGCCATTAAGATTAAATCAGGAGTTTTATCAAGATAATCTTTTAATTTAGCTATTTCGTTGTCTAGATTTACCACGATTTTTTCAACTGATACATAATCATTACGATCCATATAACTTTCAAACTTTTTAAAATCTTTATCTATTTTAATAAACTCTGATTCAATACTTTCACTTAATGGACCATAATCTTTTTTGATTCTTTCATATTTGTTTTCACATTCTCTAAATATGGCTTTTAATTTAGTAATAACGCTACGATTTCTCTCTTCAGATTTAGTTATTACTTTTATTTCATCAAGTAAAATATTAGTCCTATGTCTAATAGATTCTAGATTCATTTCAATATTAGCTATTTTTTTCATAGCATTTTTATAGTCTTTTCGATCTACCAGGAAATCTGCTTCAGTAATTAAATCTGTTAGAGTATCAATACCGCCTTCTTTAATTTCTTTAAATGTTTCATCCCAATCAGTTAATTTTTGCTTTAAATCATCTGTTTTTACTAATTCACGAACTTTTGATAATTCGCTTAAAACAGGAACACCAATTACTTTATTTTTTTCTAAATCTAGATTTTCAATAGTCCTTTTAAATTTTTGTTTTCTTCTGATATTCAAAATAATAAGGATAATAATGGTAGCAATAAACAATGCAATAAATATAATTACAGGTAATAAAAACTTGCTATTCATGTTATCACTTCCTTACATTTTGATACATAATATATTTTATCATAAATTTTAATATTTTAATAGCACTTTTTTGTAAAAATAAAAAGTGTATTTTAATTTTACACTTTTATTTCCAATGCCAATTTCTTATTTCTTCCGTATCAATACCATTATTATAGATATATACTTTGTGTTCAATAAGTTTATTTTGACATTCTTGAATTAAGAATGAGGTACGGTTTCCTAATTTAGGAAGATACTTTAAGGCATCGATTACTAAATGATATCTATCAATTTTATTTTGAACTTTCATATCGAAAGGAGTTGTAATAGTTCCTTCTTCGATATAACCATGGACATGAATATTAGTATTTTCACGGTTATATGTAAGTTGATGAATTAAATCAGGATATCCATGAAAATTGAAGATTATTGGTTTATCTGTAGTAAAGATAGCATTATATTCTTCATCAGTTAACCCATGTGGATGTTTCTTATTAGATTGTAATTTCATTAAATCAACAACATTAACCATTCTAATTTTTATTTCGGGGAATTTTTCTTTTAAGATACTGATGGCAGCTAAGGTTTCTAATGTTGGAGCATCACCACACGAAGCCATAACAATATCGGGTTCTTGTCCTTCATCATTTGAAGCAAATTTCCATATTCCTACCCCTTTTGTACAATGTTTAACTGCTTCATCCATAGATAGCCACTGTGGACTTGGATGTTTAGAAGCAATAATTACATTGATATAGTTTTTACTTTTTAAGCAATGATCCATACAAGATAATAAACAATTGGCATCTGGTGGCAAGTACATACGTGATATTTCAGCTTTTTTAGTAGCAATATGATTTAAGAAGCCTGGATCTTGATGGGTAAAACCATTATGATCTTGTTGCCAAACATTCGAAGATAATAGATAATTTAGACTTGCTATTGGTCTGCGCCAATGAAGATCATTACATACTTTTAACCATTTAGCATGTTGGCTAGTCATTGAATCAACAATACGAATAAAAGCTTCATAGCTATTAAAGATTCCGTGTCTACCAGTTAATAAATAACCTTCTAACCAGCCTTCACACATATGTTCTGAAAGCATACTGTCAAGGACACGGCCATCTGGTGCTAAAAACTCATCTGTTTTTAATTTTTTATCTATCCATCTACGATTAGTTTTTTCAAAAACATAATTTAACCTATTGGACATTGTTTCATCTGGTCCAAATATACGGAAATTCTTTTTATTTAAATTAATGACATCGCGTAAGTATTTACCTACTTCCATCATATCACTTTTTAGGATGCTACCAGGAAATGGTACTTTAACTTCATATTTTTTAAAATCAGGTGTTTTTAATTCTTGTAATAATAATCCCCCATTAGTATTTGGATTTGCACCCATTCGTTTATTACTTTTTGGAAGAGTATCTCTAACTTCTTTGACTAATTTGCCATCTTTATCAAATAATTCTTCTGGGTGGTAACTAAGTAACCATTTTTCTAATATATGTAGATTTTTTTTATGTTCAGCATCTACTGCTAGTGGAATTTGATGAGCTCTAAATGATCCTTCAATTTGTTTTCCATCGACAATGCTTGGGCCGGTCCATCCCTTAGGTGTTCTTAAAATAATCATTGGCCATACAGGTCTTTTGACACTGTTTCCTTTTTTAATGGTGCGAATATCTTTGACTACTCTATCTAAAATTGAAGCCATTCTTTTATGCATTTCCATTGGTTCGTCGCCTTCGACAAAGTATGGTTTATAACCACAACCAGTAAAGAAAGATTCTAATTCTTTATCAGTCATACGTCCAAAAATAGTTGGGTTAGCAATTTTATAGCCATTTAAATGAAGAATTGGTAAGACTACGCCATCAGTTTTCGGATTAATAAATTTGTTAGAGTGCCATGCAGTAGCAAGTGGTCCTGTTTCGGCTTCACCATCGCCAATAACGCAAGCAGCAATTAGACTTGGATTATCCATTACAGCACCATAAGCATGAGCTAAACTATAACCTAGTTCCCCACCTTCATTAATTGATCCAGGAGTTTCAGGAGCAACATGACTAGAAACACCGCCCGGAAAACTAAAACGTTTAAATAATTTTTGCAATCCGGCTTCATCATATGTAATATTAGGATATACCTCACTATATGTTCCTTCTAGATAAGTATTAGCAATCAATGAATTTCCACCATGCCCTGGGCCTGATATATACATCATATTCAAGTCATATTTTTTTATTATACGATTTAAATGGGTATAAATAAAATTCTGTCCAGGAACAGTTCCCCAATGGCCAACAAGTTTATGTTTAATATCATCTAAGGTTAGCTTTCTTTTTAATAATGGGTTATCTAATAAATATAACTGTCCTACAGATAAATAGTTGCTTGCTCTAAAATACTTATCTAGTAATGCTAATTCTTTATTATTAATACTTGCCATATGACACCTCTTTCTATTCTAGTAAAATTATAACAAAAATATATTTATTTTTCAATGTCTTTTATGCTTTTATTTTTATTCTTTTTTTGTTATAATTATAATGAAATGATAATAAGGTGTTGATTTACTATGAAAAATCTTCGAAAATTTATCATATCGTTAATGATGGTTATTATTATATTTATAAGTGTCATTTTTATTTTTAAAATGAATGTCGTTTTTAAGCTTAAAGGAGATAACAAATTATATCTTAACTTGAATGAAACCTATATAGAATATGGTTATATTGCCTCTATCTTTAACTATGATATTAGTAAAAAAGTGAAAATATTTAACAATTTAAATACAAGTATAGTCGGTAATTATAATATTAATTATAGTTTAAAATTTCTATGGCATAAATATTTATTAAGAAGAGAAATAAATGTTGTTGATAATACTCCCCCAAGTATAGAACTTAATGGTGATGATGAAATAAAAATATATGTTGGAGATACATTTATAGATGAAGGTGCTGTAGCTATTGATAATTATGATAAAGATATTACTGATAATATTATAATTGAAAGTAATCTTGATACGACAAAAGAAGGAGAATATTCAATAGTTTATTCTGCTAAAGATTCATCAGGAAACGAAAATAAGGTTACCCGAAAAGTGATTGTTCAAAACAAAAACATGGTATCAAATTATGGCTTTGAAGATATAAATAATTCAATAGTAAAATATGTAAAAGAACATAATTATGATGTTTCTATTGGATACTACAATTTGATTACAAATAAAAAGTTTTTATATAGGGAAAATAAAATATATTATGGAGCTAGTTTAATAAAAACACTAGATGCTATTTATTTATACGATAATAATTTAATAAACGATTCAACAAAGTCTTACGTTAAAAAAGCCATATCAGTTAGCGATAATAATGCTCACCAGTATTTAGTAAATTATATTGGAAGAGATAATCTTAAAAATTATGGTATAAATTTAGGTGCAAAGAATACACTAGCTGGAGATGATAATTTTGGAAATACGACAGTTAATGATCAAATTGTATATTTAAAGAAATTATATAATATTACTAAAAATAATGAAGAATTAAAATCATATTTTATTAATGATTATGGAAACTATTTAAAAATAAATAATTTATCAGTTATGCATAAATATGGTTATTATGGTCAGTATTATCATGATGTTGGAATTGTTCTCGATAACGAACCATATATTATTGTAATTTTAACAAATCATGGTAATGACAATAAACAAGAAATAATAAACAATTTAGCAAATTTAATGTATAAATATCACAAAGGTGAATTATAATATTAGAACACTTAATAAAAAAATTAGGTGTTTTATTTATCAAACATTCTTAGAATTGCTTCTTTATAAATCTCTTTGGCAACATTATAACCATTAGGAATAAAGTTGGTAGCTTTGTTAATAGTAACTCCGCTATTAGCTTCAAGAACCAATAATTCATTATTTGTTGTTTCAATAATATCAATACTAGCAAAAGTAATGCCTACTTTCTTTGATACCTCTAGTGCTAACTGGCATATTTTTTCTTTTGTATCATAGTCAATATCTATAGTAGCTATACTTCCTTTAGATAAATTAAAATGAAAATCATAATTATATATTTCATTTTTATTAGGAATAATGTTAGGGATATCTTTATCAGTATAATAACTAGAATTAAATTTTATTAATAATTCTTTCAGAGTAGTTTTACCATCACCTATAACTATTGGGTTGATTTTCTTATATATTAATTTTATTTCATTATCCAAAACAATAACTCGGTATTCATTTTTAATATGATAATATGGACAGATACTGATGGAATAATTATTAATTAATAAATTATCAGTTATATTAATTAACTCATCTTTATTTGTTATATGATGTACACCTATGCCCATGGATCCCTTATTGGGTTTTATGACTACATCATTATGAAATTCATTAAAACAATTAAGAATATATTCTTCAGTGTT
>JAEEGL010884504.1_pt1 | contig 18567 bp, 10 predicted proteins | sample 9134231 | NCBI WGS metagenome assembly JAEEGL01 (sample SAMN16246548, study PRJNA631951) | gut metagenome | biome: gut microbiome; feature: rumen; material: fiber-attached | host: Bos | place: Iran: Karaj | collected 2018-10 | reverse complement strand
CCCCTTGGGCAGTGCCATCCTCTACCTCGGCGGTCTCCTCGCCGTCTGTGCCGTCTGTTACGTGGTCTTCAGCATCACCACCCTCTACTACATCGGCTATCCCCTCCTCATCGCCTACTACATCTTCGCCCTCCGCCGCCTCTCCCTCCAGGACAGCATCTGAAAGTTTTCTTTTACTTCCTGAGAAGAGTTGTTTGTTTGTCTGTTAAAGATTATTATACTATAATAATTGAGTTATAATGTAACCATCCCACTTTCGACGTTCCCCTAAACTTTAGCGGCATCACCCGTTGATTGTGTGATGCCGCTAAAGTTTAGGGGAACGTCGAAAGTGGGATGGTTACTCTTTTCTTACTACTCTTTCCGCATAATCATTTTAAGAATCATCTGAATATCCTCATCATTTGCAGGCTTGTTACCACTCATATTGATAAGTTTCACAATATCCGCGATATTCACGACCCCATCACCATTGATATCTCCAACCGAACCGACAGTGAATGTCTGAGTGCTAATATAAGTCCATATACCATCCTGTCCTTTAGCCCTAACGGCCAAGATATGTTCGCCAGACTCAAGTCCTTCTGTATTCACTTCAAAGGCAAACAGGTCAGGCAGGTCGCTGGGTAAAGAGACTGCTATAGCCTTGCCTTCACCAGGATCTTTATCAATGTAATATTCCAAAGCCGACACGATGAGGGGATTAATCACATAGACTGGACGTGACATGGTCGTTGACCAACGGCCATCCTGATCTTGAGCACGGATACTCAAGAGATGAAAGCCTGCACTCAGAGACTCGAAAGACATCTCATAGACGTTCCCACCCGTACTTGCTTGTCTCAAAGATAATCCTTTGCCATAGCCAGGATCCTTGTCGAAGAAGTATTCCATTCTGGCAAGGTCGCCATTCACCTCTGGCTCTGTATTGGTGGCATCGACAATCATAAACTTACGACTCTCTACACTAGTCCATTGGTTAAAGGCGTCACGGGCTCGGACAAACAGTTCGTGTTCACCTAAAGCCAGTCCTTTGGTTTCAATCGGAAGCCCAAAGTCCAGATGGGCCTTATAACTGATGTCTGGTAGAGAAATGGCCGTCCCATTGCCCACACCCGGATCTGAGTCGATATAGTATTCTACATATTCAATGTTCTGCAGACGGTCTATCAAAAGCGGACGACTCATCGTCGTGGACCATTTTCCCTCAGAGTCCAGCGTCCGCACACTGAGCATGTGTGCCCCCGGGGCGGTATCACCGAGGTCGAAGGTATGTTGGTGTTCGCCCACCTGATTGCTTCCCACTGAACGAGCCTTTCCGTATCCGGGATCCGAATCCAGGAAATACTCCGTCAGAACTGGCTGCTGCGCCTGCACCGCAGCCACCGTCATAAAAGCAATACCGGCTAATAAAACCCTCCGTATGCTCATTTCTGAACGCCTACTTTAATGGTTACACTCATCTTACTGCCTGCCTCAACAGATGTTGGGACAATTAGGTTCTCAATCACAGGAGCGGCAGGAATACCAGAGATTACATAAGGAGAGTCGCCGGCGAAAGCACCGTATTTGTTCTCAGACATGGCCTTCTCAACAGTCATGACGGCTTTGTCGGTCGTTAAGGTTGTAAGATCCACATCGAAGACACCTATATAATTATCAGAATACTCATTGTTGTTGGTAAGGCTTGTACTTCCATAACGCACAAAAGTGGTAGGCATGATATTGTGTTCGAAGGTTGAGTTCGCCACATTGTCCCAACAGTAGTATTCATTTTCGTTGTCTTTCTTTTCTGTCGGTATGAATGTGTTATAGGCGATATAGCCATTGGCCAGGCCGGAAATAATCTTATGTGACTTGACTACAATGTTGTTGGTAAACTGGAATGGGTGTACAATATAATAACCAACACCTGCTGTCCTTAAAACATTAGAGTAATTGCTGAAGAAATTCTGGTGAATAACACAGTTATCTGCTCTCAAATCGATAGCAGAGTTTGAATTCGAACCAGGGAAATAGTTACGTTTAATGATACAATTGGAAACATTGACCGAAATTCCACCACCTAAAATGGTAAATCCTGTCACTACCGATCCTGCCGCAGTGCTAGTCTTATTCTCACTTAGTGTGATACCTACTTGTGCAGATGGTGCGGCTTCGTCTACAATTCCATTTTCCAGTAACAGATAACCCGGGCCTAACAACACCAATTTCTTGGTAATCGTGATTTTCCCATATCCTGTCGGCGAACCGTCTACCATAATGGTATCACCTGGGCTTGCAGCATCATGGGCAGCCTCTATGGTTGAATACGGTGCCGTACTGCCTGACACATTGCTTACTCTCAGAATCGTTGCATTGGCTGCCATTGCAGCACAAAACACAACTAATGTTACAATCTTCTTTTTCATTTTGCTTTATTTTTCAAATTCTTTTATTATCTAAGTTGCTTCTCAATTTTTAGTTTGCCCTAAATATACTGAAATCAGAAATTACTCTCTTCAAACTTGATTACCCATTCTCCATTTTCGTTGACATAACCCACTCCATTCTTGTTTTTTGCAGGAGCAAGGCCGTTAACAAATGGACCGACAAGACCTGCAATCACAGCATTCCCTTTGTCGTCTAAAAGTGCGTAGCCAAGGTCTTTTCTAAGTTTCATATAGATACGATTGTCATAGAAAAGAATATCTGATTCGTTATAATTAGCATAGTTATCAAGATCCGGATAGCAACTGGTGGCTAAGCGTTGTTCACCCCAAATATGTGTTCCCTTTCCGACATGGGCAATCACATTGAAGTCGCTGCCAATCAACTGGTCGCTGTCCCATACATTGGTATGATCATTGAAGTCATCTGTTCTCAAAAGAGCTTTGCCATTATAGAAAGGTGTGATGGAATGAGTGTATTCCTTGCTGGCCACATCCCCCTGCTTATTAATGAACATGGCTTTTTTGTCCTTGTTGAACACCAACGCCAGACCATTGCTGTCAAAGTCTGACGGCTCGATGGAGAATTTCGGTGGTATGATCTCATTACCTTTAGTATCTATGTATCCCCATTTCAGGACACCTGTAACCTCTGATGCAACGGCAGCCACACCATTTCTGAAATCATGCACTTTCTTGTATTTAGCAGGAATAACTGTCTTTCCATTGACATCACGGAATCCCCATAGAGCATAACCTCTCTCCTGAGGGGCACAGTAGGCAGCCAGACCGTCACAGAGAGGCCGAGTACAGTTTTCCTTAGAAATATATATGGACTCCTTGTTATTGTCGTAAGCCGCAGTCAAATTCTTAAACACCTGATTTCCATTAACATCAAGATACATACATCTGTAAAACGGACTAAGCAACTGCTTACCGTTTGGAACAACGTAGTAAATGACTGCCACACCATTCTTGTAACAAGTATATGCTTCCGGACGCGGTATGGTCTTTATAGTCTTGAAGTCCTTATCGCAGACAACAATAGCCTGATGCTTGTCAATCACCGAACTGTAAATGAATCTGCCAGAATCAAATCGGGGCACAAATTCACCCAATTCACTTACTCTCTCCCAGCGTTTTACCACATTACCGATATTATCCAAGCAGTAAAGACCATTCTTAGGTGTCTTTACAAATATTCGGTTGTCGGAAGGATAACCGAGATAGATTCCTGAAATACCGTCAAGAGTAACGATTTTCGTACTCGCACTCTTTTTGTAGTTTGCAAGTTCGGCAATGCCATCGGCCTCGCTGTCCATATCGCCACCATAAAGGTTGCTTTTATATCCGTCTGGAACCTTTGGGCCGACATCGTCCGAGGCTGTCGTCACAGAGGTGCTCTTTGTCTTAACTGTTGTAGATTTCGTGGTGGACTCCATTGAAGACTTTGTGGAACTCTTCGAATTACCATCCAGTGTCTTTGTGGCATTATCCACAGCCTTTCCTAACTTCTTCAGGAATCCCTGAGCCTGCATATTGCTGCTACCAAGTGTGATCAGGGCAATACAAAGCATTACAAATTTCTTTTTCATAATTTTGAGTTATTAGTATATGCCTCCTGCTCCCGAATTCAGCGGTTAATAATAATGAAAGATATGGAAACAAAAAAGCATGGGAGTTTCTAACTTCTCGCCCATCCCTGATCTCAGGCCTTCGCATTGCCCCCGTACAAGGATAAGCAACGCAGCTAGCCCACGCCAAGTGACTATATCAACAGCCGTCATAACATAAGGCTGGCATATAATCAACCCACGCAGACGCTTACCGTTGCATTACCTCTGTGTACGGATCTAAGTTGCGAAGTTAGAAATCACAGAATGATAACGTTCGTAAACGCCTTTCCCTTCTGCCTGCCCAACAAACGGCATCGTCGGCTTCTGGATCCATAATGTCTTATCTGACCCGCCACGTCCACGAAAGGACCGGCTTAGTCGGGGCAAAGATACGAATTATTTCTCAAACGACCAAGAAAAAAAGCAAAAAAGATTCGTAACCGTCCCACTTTTGACGTTCCCCTAAACTTTAGCGGCATCACACAATCAACGGGTGATGCCGCTAAAGTTTAGGGGAACGTCAAAAGTGGGACGGTTACGATGGTGTCATCGACATGAAGGATGTTCAGGTGATTGCTGACTACCTTGTGATGAGTGAGAGTGACCGTCAGAATCGTGGAAAAACTCTGAACCAAGTCACAGCAGAAGACTTGGGCAGCGTCATTGCCTCTGAATTTGAATAGTTTTGTCTACTTAATTTGATCCTTCGGAATAAGGGCATAGTCGAACATCACCTCTGAGTGGTTCTTCCAGTTCAGTTCGCGATTGACTACTTGCCCCGTGGCCTTATCGATGGTCTCACGATAGATAAGTGAATTGCGGAAGAATCGCCCGTCATCCTCCTGATGGAAGTGGTGATTCTCCTCTGTGAGCCGATAGGCGTAAGGAAACTCCTCAGTGGTACACAATGCCGCGTTCAGGTTATCGCCCTCGCACCAGGTACAGATCTGTATCGGACGGTCTGTATCGTTGCGGAAGCGCAGGTCGATGAAGTTGTAGTTCACAGAGGTGCCGGCACTATAGGGTACATGCTTGTTGCCTGGATCAGGCGCCAATGCGTCTGAGTGGTGGTGCATCTCTGTGATGGTGAGCGGACTGTGCAGCGCCAACAGGTTGAGTGTGTTGGCCAGGTTGCAGAGGCCTCCGCCCACTCCGGCCACCAATCGGCCGTTGATCAGTACGCGTCCCTCAGAGAATCCGTTTCTCTTTGATGTCTTGCCGACCTGTCGCCAAAAGGAGAAGGTCTCGCCAGGTTCCAACACCAGCCCGTCGATCTTACTACAGGCCAGACGGATGTTGTCGGCCTTGTTCTGCTGTAGGCGCTCGTCGATGCCTGGGCCGCGTTTGATCATGTTACCGCCAGTTGAGAACACCACCACGGGCAGACGTTCCTTTTCCCGACGCGAGGCATAGCGCTCCTTGCCCAGCAGGTTCTTCACGTGGCGCTTCAGGATCTCCTTCTGCAGGGAGATGGCGTATGTGAGCGGACTGATTTCACAGAACAACTTTTTCTTTTTTGCCATAGCCGTTATTGCTTTACGAGTTCGAAGATGAGGTATGAGCTGTATTCACGCAGCCTGCTGTTTGCCAGCACGTAGTCAATCGGCAGCATGGGCTTTCTCAGGGCGACGGGCAGCTTGTGTACAGGCAACATCATTACCCCGAATCTGCGTTTTAGTGCGAACTTCGGCGCAACGAGCCCTACCACATCTTTCGTGCTGAGCTGCGTGCCCCCATGCCACGAAGCCTGACGATGGTGGAGCAGCTGCCGGCGTTTGCGCGAAGGGATGTCGAAGATGAACCGTCCGTTAGGCTTCAGGATGCGCCACGTCTCGTCGATAATCTGCCGGATAGTATCGTCGTCGAGGTGCATCATTAGGTGGAACGCATAGACCACGTCGAACATCTTTGACTCGTAGCCCGTCTCTGTAGCCGATGCCTGTCGGAACTCCACCTCCGGGTGCCGTTCTTGGGCATAGGCCATCATCTCGCTACTGGCGTCAAGTCCGTGGGTGGCATAGTTTGTCAGCCGCCCCGTTCCGCAGGCGATCTCCAATCTCAGCGTGTCGTGTCTAGGGGCGATGAGCTGATCCATCACGCGCCGCTCCTGGGCATCGATGAAACGTCCGTAGCTGTTGTTAAAGCGGCTCTCGTCATAGCTCGACGCGATGCTGTCATAATAGTTTACTACTTCGTCTTTCTTCATAATTTATATAGTCGCAAACGTTGTCTATCTGCTGGCTGAGTCCCTCGCCAAACCTGTGCTCGAAGAAGGCACTGCCGATGGTGACGGCCCACGGTCGCACATCACAAACCTCCTTCAGACGCTCATAGCTGTTGATACTGCCCGCCAGGCAGACGGGAGCCTCTACGCTGCTTATCAGTTCGCGGTTCAGCCGGAGTATGTCGCCCGTATATCGGTAGCCCAGAAGATCGATGCCGTAGACACCCTTCCTGACGTAGTCCTGTGCCTCTGCCACTATCTCGTCGATGCTTCCGCTGAGTACCGATGGCCGTCCTTCCACACGACCAACGAAGGGCATGTAACGGATGTCATGCTCCTGGCAGTAGCTGAGGATAGAGTCGTGGTAGCACGTTCCCATCAGAACATCACATTGGCATCCGGCGGCCATCTTGGCCCCCTTGAGTCCCTCCTCCTCGGTATAGGCTACCACTTCGAGAAAGGTAGTCTTACCCGCTTCCTTCATGCAACCAAAGAGTTCACGCATCCGCTCGAAGGGTAGGGGATGCTCCTTGAATCCCCAGCAGCGCGCCTTTGACTGCTTGCACTGCTCGAATATCTCTGCAGCGTTCTCTACGGTCAGGTCGTGGTGAGTCAGCATCACCACCAGTTCCGGCTTGTTACTCATCTCGGCGTGTAGTTACAACAAAAATCTCATATTTTTATGGAGTCTTCACCATGTCCAGTCTTCCTGCTCGCCGTCATAGACGAGGGGGCCGTTCCAGCCGTGGGAGCGGCAGACGGCGGCGATGACCTCCTGATCTTCGGGAGAGATAAGGCGGAGGCCTTTGCGCATCTCGAAGTACTGGGTGCGGCCGAAGTGCCAGATGAGTTCCTGACGGATGCTCTGTTCCATGTGGCCCGGCATGTCGTAGTAGAAGTTTGTCATGCCCCGCTTCTTTACGACACGAGTGTTCTTGCGGAACTTCGCACATTGCTCACCGCCGATCTGCGGATTGCGGGGATTGATGGATTTCTGGGCAAACGGCATCGTGTCGGCATACTGTCCGACGAGCCAGCGCAGGCACTGCTCCTTCAGCGGACAACTCTCGATGAAACACACTAAGTAGTTATGGGTCTTCTCGCGGAAGACTTCCTCCTGCGACGGTGTCGCTTGTTTTTGATTCTCTTTCTTCGTCTTCATGTGTGATACAGATACTGATTTCTGATGCAAAGGTACGAATAAGTGAGAAGAAAACCAAATAATATTTGAGTTTTCTCGAGCGTGAGTACCTTCGGCGGAGCCAGAGGTACACAATTTTTGTGATACTACAAAACTTTTCTCCAAACTTTTTATTCAATTTTACTTCAAGCCTCCATAACTTCATTTAAACATTTGTAAACCAATATGTTATATTATGGAGGCTTATCATTTTAGCCTCCATAAAGCCTCCATAAATACTGTATTTTGGTAAAAGATATAGACAAAATTGATGCAAAAACGCCTATAAACTATTGATAATAAGACAGTTAAACAATCACACAAATAGCTTGGACTGTCAGTTTACTTAGCCTAAACTAACAGTTTACCTAGCCTAAACTGACAGTTTACCCTGTCTAAACTACCATGAACTAGTATCTTCATTCAGAGTAATAAGTCACTAAATGTGACTTTTAGCCCCATTTATGGAGGCTCTATGGAGGCTTAAATGGCAAGCCTCCATAGTCTAAGCCTCTGAATATCAATAAGAAAACAATGATTATGGAGGCTTAAGCTACTTTTTAACTTTTTTCTCTGTAAATTTTTACTTGCACATTTCAGCTATCAGACTGACGATGCCGACAATATCGGCAGCGTTGATTTTGTTGTCTCTGTTCACATCAGCAGAGATGAACTGAAATGTTGTTGGAGAATTCCCCATGATATGATCTGCCACAAACTTGATGTCTGTCTCATCAACCGTTTTATCACCATTGGCATCGCCCAATATGTTGATGGTGACTTCACCGCCATAGACATCCGACACGACGTTCTCTATTACCTTATTAAGAGTCGCCGATAATACCGTTTTGGATGGTTTAAGCTCCACTTTGTCTTTTCCTACAAGTTTCACCTTAAACGAACCAATCTCCCCGTCATTTCCTGTCAGCGGCTTATCGCTTTGAGAATAGACGATGATTCTCAACACATTGTCGTTCTGCGACACGGCAAATGAATGATCCTGCTTGCGGTCAGACAGGGCAAAACTGCCTTCCACGAACTCTAATTGCTCAGGCATCACAAACTCCACCTGATAACCACTGACGGCATCCATATTATTCATGGTCATGCTGATGGTCACCTCCTCACCGAGGAAGCCCGATACAGGCTGTATATGCAATTCGTTAATAGAATAGGGCTGTGCCTTCAGTTTAATCTTATTTTGGTCAGAGTTGCTGTTGCTTACCACGGTCAGCGTCCGCTGTATTTCGCCACGGCTCACTGGCTTGTAGGTGATGTTCAGTTCTTTGCTGGCTCCAGGTTCGACTGTCAAGGGCATCTTTGTTGTGGTGGAGAACACATTGACATCCGAGAAGGAAAGATAATTGATGACGAGTTCTGCATTGCCGACATTCGTCACCGTCACGCTTTTAGAATAGGTGTCATTGATTGGCACACGTCCGAAGTCCACCTCCGTCGTGCTGAATTTTGCCAATGCGCCCTCTGCCGCAGAGATTGTGATATGAGAGCCACCCCATGTCAACATGCCAAAACATAGGAGTAAACGCCACATCTGCCTCTTAACTTCAATACTGCTTAACTTCGTCATAGCCTCAAGTCTTTCCTGAATTATTATATGATTGTGGCTGCAAAGATAGTGAAAAATGAAGAGAGTTCCAAATCTTTGAGGAAAAAAGAATAATATTTTTTTATTGTTTTTCTTGCGGGATTCAGAAAATATTCGTATTTTTGCACCATCTACCTACAGTTTATGGCTGTGGGCGATGACAGTGATAGATTAAATGTAACTAAACTATAAGGAGATGAGAAGATATTGCTTTTTGACGATTCTTGTGTCAATGGTGTCTCTGGCGGCTTTCCCGCAGGTGTCAAGCGATAACGAGGACGGAGTGGCTAAGATTGAAACAAGGTATGCCCGGCAGGATTTCGTTGCAGGACAGGTGCTGGTGAAGTTCAGCGATGCCAACCGCGTGAGGCTGAGCCGTTCCCGTGGGATGATCACGACCAATCTGAGCCGTGTGTCGGATGTCCTTAGTAAATATGGTGTAGGCGATATGGAGCAGTTGCTGCCCAATGAGAACCCCAAGCGTCAGCTGCGAAAGTCCCGTGCCTTTAATGGCGAGACCATTCAGGAGCGTGACCTCTCACAGCTCTATCTGATTAATCTTTCCGATGACCATGCAGAGGAAACCAGTCAGATGATAGAGGATCTGAATGCCCTTGAGGAGGTGGAGTTTGCCGAGCCCAATTATCGGGTGTACACACTGGCCGATGTGAATATTGCTGCCGATTATAGTGGCAACCCGATGGTCAACCAGCAGTGGTATCTTGATGCCTACGGCGTGAAGGAGCTTTGGAACAAACCCGTCATCAATAAGACACGACCAGTAATTGCTATCATTGATACGGGTGTGGATATCACCCATCCGGACCTCAAAGACAATATTTGGACCAACGAGGCTGAACTATACGGCTCTGAGGATAGGGACAATGACCGCAATGGATTCAAAAATGATGTTCATGGATGGGACTTCATTAATAATACTGGCAAGATGCGCGACAACAATATGCACGGCACCCATGTGGCAGGAATCGCTGCAGCCGCCAACAATGGTGTTGGCATTGTTGGAGCCAATCCCCGAGCTTTGATTATGCCTGTCACGGTTATGCAGAGTGATGGAGTTGGCGATGTTGCGACGATTATTAAAGGTATCGACTATGCTGTGCGGAATGGGGCGACTGTCATCAATATGAGCATTGGAGGTTATGGGTATTCCTCAGCTCAGCGGCAGGCCTTAGAGAATGCCTATCACTATGCAGTCCTTGTTGCTTCCGCAGGGAATGACCATAAGTGCATCTATGCTTCCCATTCACAACATAAGGACACTCCGCCCATGCCTCTTTTTCCTGGGGCTTTTTCCTTTGTGTTAGGCGTCCAAGCTACGTCAAATGCTTCAGGAACCTTGGCCTCGTTCAGCAATTACGACGATGATGGTTCGTTGTCGTCCTGCGAGTCGACACCACAGGATCCTGATGGTTTCAACTATGAGTTGAAGGCGCCAGGCACAAACATACTGAGTACCGTTCCTGGAGGCAGTTATAGAGAACTACAAGGTACGTCTATGGCCTCTCCGCTTGTTGCCGGTGCGATTTCTGCGCTGATGATGGTGAAGCAGTACGACAATCAGGAAATCTTGTGGGGTGATCTGTTACATACAGAGAATATCCTTGGTGCCTTTAACGTTAAAGACCGTCCCGCAGAACTCGACATCTCACGTATTGAACTCCGTGACCGCAATGAACAGACTGATGGCAATTTGAATTATTATGATGTGTATGTTGGCGAGACTATCAATATCTATCCTTTCATACGCACCTCATTTGGCAGCGCCAGCAACATCAAATTGAATATCGTTGCACCGAGGGCTGAGATTTTTGTAAGCGAGGCTGATTTCGGCTACAACCTAGATGCTTTCGGCAAGATGACCAGTAAGAATCCTTTGGTGATTAAAATTCCTGACGGTATGCCTAACGCCAGCGAGATTGAAATCACGGTGCAGGCCATTTGTAAGGAAAGTAATAAGACTTTCAGTAATAAATTCACCTTGCGTGTCGCCAATATGTACACACTTAAAGGCATGCTTACCGAGGACATGACGCTGACCCCTGACCATGTGTATTATGTCAGCGGGAAGTTTGGAGTTAGTGTGGGTACTACACTAACTATTAAACCTGGAACTCGTCTCGAGTTCGCCAAAGATGCCGGACTTTATGGTTTTGGCACTCTGAAGATTAAAGGTACACCTGAAAATCCTATTATAATGACTGCATACGACAAGTCTAAGCCATGGGCGGGTGTATTGTCGCATATACCAAACGGAGAACATGATTATCGTGATATTATCTATACAAACTCTGACTCGACACTATTTACATTATTGCCTACGAAAGATACTCCTATAGAGATGTCGTCTGTTTGGCAAAGTTTTTATTATGATACCGAAGAGGATAAACCAGAACATCTGAATTTTTCGGATTACTTTGACAACTGGACAGAAGACATGACCAGCAAGGACAGGTTATTGACAGATCCGGATTTCCTCACACCTACTATGCTAAGAATGATGGATGACTGGCGGAATTATTACCGTACATACTCCACTCAGTGGACTGGTGAAATGAATAATTCTGCTTATGTCCATTTGGGATTGCCTTCATGGTTTATATTTACTAATCCTAAAGACACCCTTCATTATTGTAGAATTGACGGTATATGTAATGATCCTTTTGAAGAACAATCTGTTATGATTGGTAGCGTCGGAACATATAATAACATCCCCTATTATTGTGATTGCACCCTCGATTATAGCTACAATGGTGGCATGTCACAACATCCAAAAATATATGGTGTAAGGAATGTCGTATCAGATATTGAAACAAAATTGTATTTTTTGCAAATAAGCACTACCCATACGAATTTCGTTAATCTCATTCTTCTTGACCCATTGCGTATTGTAAATAAGAGTTTCACTGTACATGATATTAAATTGGGTGAGTCAAATTTCTTTAATAATTTTTTCATAGACCCTCAGGCTAGTCAAAAATATATGCTTGAGCTTATAAGCCCTTCTCCTGAAATAGTTAAAATGAATCCTCTTCCATATTTTGGAACAGCCAGAGAGGATTTGTTGAAGCCTTTGATTATTGAACATGGTAATACTCCTGACACATGGGAAAGTACTTATGCGACTCTTGACTTAAGTAATATACGTAAAGAACCATACAAGGAAGCTCACGGCATTGTTTGGAAAGTACTGGTCAATGGTAAGGATGCACAAGATGAGCAGGAACAACTACTCCCCCTTGGCATAGGCAAGCATAAGTTTGAAGTGTATTTTAATCGGTCAATGAACAAAACTGTGATACCTCAAATTTCCTTTGGCGTCATTTTGCCATATACGCAGCATCCGGTATCAGAAGATGGCACATGGAACAATGATGGTACAATTTATACGGCATACGTCACTATCGATGGAAAGACCCAAAGTGACGGCATGAACCGTATCTATGTCAGAGGTGCAGAGGACGATGAATTCTTCCCTTGCCCCTACGAAGCTACGCGTTTCAATATCATGGTGCAGGCGGCAGGCAGTATGGCCAGTGGTTTCCAAGCTGATGCTGGCCTTGGCTGTGTAAAACTGAAATGGAACAACGAGAACAATGATTTCGAGGATGCAATGGGTTTCAACGTGTACCGCTATACCCAAGGTGAAAACAACGTCAATGATACTATCCGCATCAATGAAGATATCATTGAAATTTCAGCTACAAGTTATGTGGACGACCAAGTGACACCAGGTACCACCTATTATTATTATTATAAGGTGTTGAGCACGGCTCTGCAAGAATATGATGTTTCAAATGTGGTGGCAACCACTCCCCTGACCGCTACGCGAGGCGATGCCAATGGTAACGGCAGTGTGGATGTTACCGATGTAATCACCACCGTCAATTATGTTACAGGACAACAGTCCAAACCCTTCGTGTTTGATGCTGCTGACATGAACAGCGACAAATTGATAGATATCTTAGATGTAGTGGGTATCATTCAGGGCATTTTGAATCCTAGCCTGCTTTCGGCAGCTTCCGTCAATGAGGAATCAGCTATTTACTACGTGGAAGACGGCACGCTCTATGTGGAAAGTCCTGTTGATCTCTCTGGCATACAGGTTCAATTGACACTGCCGACGGATAGTGAGGTTGCTATATCCGACAATTTGGACGGCTTTGAGCATGCCTCATCCTGGCTATCTGACAATGACTATCTTTTCATGGTCTACAGTCTAAGTGGTAAGAAGTTGGCTGCAGGAAAGCATGCCCTGTTGTATGTCGGAGACGGTCAGGTAGCATCAATCAAACTGGGTGATGCGACAGGTAGAAGCATTACTGCTATAAGTAATAATGGTACAACGGGTATCGACCGTATGGGTAAGGATGTGATGAACGTTAAGGGCATTTACGACTTACAGGGTCGTAAACTCTCTACTCTCAACTCTCAACCTCTTAAAAAAGGCATTTACATTATTGATGGTCAAAAGGTAGTGAAATAATTCGTGTAATTCGTTGTAGTATGAATAAATATATATATATATTAGGTGTTGCCTTATTCCTAACTGGGAGTACCACAGTCTCAGCCCAAGTGTCTAATGACAATGAGGACGAAGTCAATAAAGTAAGCCTGTACGCAGTGGGTGACTATGTGCCAGGAGAGGTATTGGTGAAGTTTAAAGATGACAACCGCATCCATGTGCGGCGTGCCAGAGGACTTGTTTCGACGAACAGCGATAGGGTCACGGCAGTCCTCCAGAAATACGGAGTGGATGAGATGGAACAGCTTCTGCCTAACCAGAATCCGAACCGACAGCTGGCAAGGACTCGTGCTTATAACGGCGATTATATTCAGGAACATGATTTGTCTCAACTCTATCATGTCAGACTCTCTGCTACTCATCAGCAAGAGACACGACAGATTGTAGATGAGCTCAAGGAACTTGATGAGGTGGAGTTTGCCGAGCCCAACTATAAAGTCTATATGATGGCAGATATCCATATTGCTGACAGCTATAGTGGCAATCCGATGGAGGGGCAGCAGTGGTATTTGAAAAGCTATGGTGTAAAGGAGTTATGGAACAAACCCATTATTAATAAGGAACGCCCGATTATTGCCATCCTTGATACAGGCGTGGATCTGACCCATCCTGATCTGAAGGATAACATATGGACGAATATCGCCGAAGCATACGGAACCAAAGACAACGACAACGATGGCAATGGATTCAATAATGACGTGCATGGCTGGGATTTTGTGAACAACAGCCCTAATGTTCGCGACAACAATATGCATGGTACCCATGTGGCGGGTATTGCGGCAGCAGCGAACAACGGAATCGGTATCGTCGGCGCTAATCCGTTGGCACTCATCATGTCTATAACCGTCTTGCAGAGCGATGGTGCAGGTGATGTGGCGACCATCGTGAAGGGCATTGACTATGCGGTGCAGAATGGTGCCACGGTACTGAATATGAGCTTAGGCTTATATGTTAACTCTCAGGTGCTCCGTCAGGCTTTGGAAAATGCTTACTCAAAAGCGGTTCTTGTGGCAGCAGCAGGTAATGACAATAAGTGTATTTATGAATCACATCGGAAAAAACACAGGCCAATAGTACCCATGCCTTGTTTTCCTGCGGCGTATTCGTTTGTGCTTGGTGTACAGGCCACTGTGAAAGGTGGAAGCATGGCTTCTTACAGCAATTATGATGATGACGGGGCATTATTCTCTTGTGAGTCGACATTCTTTGATCCTGATGGTTTTAACTATGAGTTGAAAGTGCCTGGTTCGCAGATATTAAGTACTATACCCGGGGGCGGTTATAAAGAATTGAATGGCACATCTATGGCTGCTCCCTTAGCTGCAGGTGCTATCTCTGCCTTAATGATGGTGAAGCAGTACGATACACAGGAGTTGCTATGGGGGGATCTCCTGCATGCAGACAATATTGCAGATGTTTATAATCAAGTAGGGCATCCTGCAGAATTGGAACTACAGCGAATTATGTTGCGAGATCGCAAGGAATTATCCGAAATGACAGAAGAAGACTACAGTAGTGATAACGAGGTGGATGCAGGCGAGATGGTCAATATCTATCCTGTCATCCGTACCACCCGTGGTGAAGCAAACAACATCAGGATGAAGTTGATGGTTGAAGAGTTTGAGGATCCTAATGTGGTGGAGATTGTCAGTGGGGTAGTGGACTTCGGTCTCCATCTGGATGCTTTTGGGAAAGCTGTAAGCCTTAATCCGGTAGTTCTGAAAATACCCAGTAATATTGCGGACGCCCGCCGTATTAGCCTGAAACTGGTGGTTACCTGCGATGATATAACTAAACAATTAGAATATCCCTTTACGCTGGTGGTACATAACATGATTAAAATTAACGGATTGCTCAATGAGAATACCACGCTGACTTCCGACCATGTCTATTATGTGAACGGGAGTCTGGGGGTGAACAAAGGAGTTACGCTAACCATCGAACCTGGCACTCGATTAGAGTTCGCTGAGGGAACAAGTCTGGTCGCTTTTGGCAAATTGGTAGCTAAGGGCACTCCAGAGCATCCGATAACGTTTGCAAGTCATGCTGGTGAAGGTTATTGGAATGGTATCTTTGGCCATGAGGCAGAAGGCGAGCACCAGCACCATGGCATATATACTAATAATGACAGAACGTTGTTTACACTTTTGCCAACGGCATCTACACCTAATCATTTGTCCGAATTGTGGGAAACTGTCTATTATAATCCTAAAAGTGAAGTTCCATCAAAAAGTTTCTACTTGTATAATTACATGGGAAGAGAGGGCTGGATTGATTATCAACCAAACTTTACAGGCAAAGAACACTTATTTACAGACCCAAACTATCTATCCCCTGTTGTTAAAAGGTTGTTGGAGGATTATAATGCATATTGTAGTAGATTCTCCCCTTTTGAAACCGACGACTATTCCGAATCAATACAAGTTCATGCAGATATTATGAGAGAATGGGCCACTTATGACAATACTCGCGATACCATATCATATTGCCGAATTGAGGGCTGCTCTTTCCAGACTCGTTCAACTCCATTGCCAGTAGTGTGTATGTACGATTGCGTGCTTGACGATTGCCAAGGATACGGAAGTGGTGAAAGAAATCTTTTTATGAATGGATTTCTTTCTATAGAAAACCCTGATCCAGGATTAAATAGAAGTCGTTCATTGAAGCATAGCAACTTTATCAATAACCAAGTACTATTGCATCCACAACATATGCCACGTTATAGTTGGTTGTATGAAAATAACTACTTCAATAATTTCGGCTCATCTGACTCGAAAACTTATTCTCTTGGAATCGCACCTTTTGCATCTAAGTCTCCTATTATTGATCGTGCAGTTCTTCCCTCTTATCTGGGAACAAGCCGCGAAGATTTAGTACGTCCTTACTTGTATGAATTAGGGAATTCAAGCGACTCATGGGGCGTTTTTGATCTGAGCAATATGCCTGAGGAACCCATCCGTGAAGCTCATGGTATTGTGTGGAAAGTGCTGGTTAACGGCAAGGATGCCCAGGATGAGTTTGAGGAGATACCGCCGCTTGGTGTGGGCAAGCATAAGTTTGAGGTGTGTTTCAACCGCCCGATGAACAAAGCTGTGGTACCACAGATATCATTTGGCATTCGTGACCCATATACACAGCACTTCGTGTCTGAGGATGGAACCTGGAATGCTGAGGGTACTGTATACACGGCCTACATAACCATTACGGGGAAAACCATGAGTGACGGTTTGAATCGTATCTACGTTTCAGGAGCCGAAGACAATGAGCATTTCCCTTGTCCTTACGAGAAAAGCCGTTTTAATGTTATTGTGCAGGCAGCTGGCAGCATGGCAACAGGCTTTATGGCAGAAGAGGGATTGGGCCGAGTCAAACTGAAGTGGAATCAATCGTCTAACCAACAAGAGAATGCATTGGGATACAACGTTTACCGCTATCATAAGAAAACCCTTCCTGCCGGCTGGCGCGATGATGGTTGGCATGATGAAGAAGAGGTAAATGATACTGTCCGACTGAATCAAAACATATTAGATTTAGAGACGACTGCACTGACCGACTATGATGTGACACCTGGTGTTACCTACTATTATTTCTATAACGTACTGGGTACAGATCTTCAGGCTTTCGATATGTCGAATGTCGTGGCAGCCACTCCGTTGACCTCTAAGCGTGGTGATGCCAACGGTGACCGCACTGTGGATGTGCTTGATGTAATGACAACAGTGAATTATATTGCTAGAAAGAATCCACAGCCTTTTATTTTCGAGGCGGCAGACATGAATACTGATGCGGAGGTTGATATCTTGGATGTTGTCAGCATTGTGCGTGGTGTGCTTAATCCGAGTTTGTTGGCGGCGGCTACGGCAGAACATACGGCTACATATTGGATAGAAAACGACACCCTTTATGTGGATAGTCCTGTAGTTTTGGGTGGTGTACAGGTGCAATTGGCGTTGGATGGAAGAAGTAAGGAGGATATAGGTGTTGCCTCTGACTTGGATGGCTTTGAACATACTTCGGCCTGGCTCTCAGACAATGACTATCTGTTCTTGGCGTATAACATGAACGGGAAGACACTGACGGCAGATAAACATGCCCTGTTGAATATCAAAGATGCTGAGATCGCATCCATCCGTTTGTCTGATTTTTCAGGAAGAAAGGTTATTGCCACCAATGGTAATGGTGATAACGCAACAAGCATAGACCGTATGGGTAAGGATGTGATGAATGTCAAAGGTGTTTATGATCTGCAAGGTCGTAAGATAACGATATCAGAAAAGCAGAACACTCTGCCTCATGGCATTTACATCATTGATGGTAAAAAGGTGATAAAATAAATTAGTCGTGTAATTCGTTGTTTATTATGAATACAATGGAAATGAAGAAAAAATATTTAGGTATTGCCCTGTTCATGATTGGAACATTGCCAATGTCTTCGCAGGTATCAAGCGACAATGAGGATGGTGTGAACAAAATTGAAGTTAGATATTCACAGCAAGACTTCGTGCCTGGGCAGGTATTGATGAAATTCAAAGACTCAAACAGAGTCCGAGTGCGTCAAGCAGATGGCAGGTTCTCTTCCGTCAGTTTGGACCATGTGTCGGCAGTGTTAGAGAAACATGGTGTGGAACAGATGGAACAGCTGCTGCCCAACGAGAATCCAAACCGGAAGTTTGCACGTGCAAGGAGTTTCAATGGTGACATCATCGAGGAGCGAGACCTATCGCAGCTTTATCTGTTGAAGCTGTCAGATGACCATCAGCAAGAGACTATGCAAATAGTAAACGAATTGAATGCCATTGATGAGGTTGAGTATGCTGAGCCAAATTACAGGGCTTATATGATGGGGGAAAGTTATATCGCTGACAGTTATGGAACTAATTTTATGTATAATCAGCAGTGGTATTTGGATGCATACGGTGTTACAGATTTATGGAATAAACCTATTATAAACCCTGAGCGTCCCGTTATT
>JAEEGL015306744.1_pt1 | contig 18568 bp, 1 predicted proteins | sample 9134231 | NCBI WGS metagenome assembly JAEEGL01 (sample SAMN16246548, study PRJNA631951) | gut metagenome | biome: gut microbiome; feature: rumen; material: fiber-attached | host: Bos | place: Iran: Karaj | collected 2018-10 | reverse complement strand
CGTAAGATATACTCCGATCCGGTACAAGCTGACGATTCGGTATGTGCTGCCGGACGGCACAGCTGTGTCAGCGGAATATAATGCGACGCTTGATCCGGGAGAAGCCTACAGCGTCGAAAGTCCGGAAATCAGCGGATACCGGCCGATCATGACGCACGTATCCGGGATGAATCCGGGACATGACGAGCGGTACGTCGTCATATACATTCCGGCTGACAGCGACGCAGTTAACGTGACCAGCTTTGACGAGTATGCGACGCCGCTGAACCCGGATACGATCTATGTGGAACAGGGAGTCTGTATCGAATAGACGGCCGGACCATCCGGACTGAAATCAAGCGGAAAGGAGGATGGATATGAAGAAAGCGCTGAGCCTGATCCTGGCCGGGATCATGCTGCTTCTGGCTGCTGCCGCACTGGCAGAGGAATCTGAAAAGGCAGAAAAGAAGGAAAGCCTCTGGATTCGAGAAGAGAGAGAACGGCTGACGGTTGGCAATCCTACGCCGGTCACCGGACATTTCTTCACGGATCTCTGGGGTGGAACCACCAGCGACCTGGATGTTCAGGCGCTTCTTCATGCATATTCTCCGGTCTGCTGGGACGGCAGCATCGCACACTACCGGTTTGACCGCAGCGTCGTGGAAGGCGCGGCCGCCCAGGATGACACACAAGGGAACAGGAGTTATTACATCGTCCTGTATGACGATCTGTTCTATTCCGACGGAACGCCCATTACGGCATACGATTATGCTTTCAGCGTACTGTTCCAGATGGACAGCGCCATCGCCGAGACCGGCGGAATACCCGCGGACTTTTCGTGGATCGCGGGAAGCGATGAATATCTTTCCGGAGAGGCTTCGACGCTGACCGGGTTCCGCATCATGAGCGACCAGATCATGCAGATCACCGCGAAAGCGGAAGCGTTGCCGTACTTCTATGAGCTGAACAGGCTGGACATCAAGCCGTATCCTGCGCGTGAGATCGCTCCGGGCATTACTGTCGCGGACGACGGGGAAGGCATATACCTTTCCGAACAGCTGACGGCAGAAATGATCCAACGGACCGTGCTGGACGGGGAAACCGGATACATGTCCCATCCGACCGTTGTCTCCGGGCCCTATATGCTGACCGGCTTTGACGGAACAATCAGCCATTTTCAGATCAACAGTTATTACAAGGGGAACGAACGGGGCGTCCAGCCGCGAATTGGGGAACTGAGCTATGTACAGGCTGATAACGCCGATATGATTAAGAGGCTGAGCGACGGTGAGATCGGCCTGCTTAACAAGGTGACCGCTGATGCGCCCATTACCGCAGGATATCAGCTGGACACCAGCCATCCGGACCAATTTGCCTTTACCGCCTATCCCCGTACCGGGCTGACGATGATCTGGTTTATGGAATCAAGCGAGGCGGCACAGGACTTCACGGTCAGAAAGGCGATCGCGTACTGCCTGGACCGGGACGGGTTTACCAGCGCCTACACCGGCGGATTCGGCATCCGGGTGGACGGGTTTTACGGAATCAGCCAGTGGATGTACCAGATTGCCACCGGCGCCATCAGCTCGCCGGATACGGATTCGTTTGAGGAAGGCGCTGAGGAGCCGGAGGAATACGACTGGGAAGGAATTTCGCTGGAGGGACTGACGCTGTATGAGACGGATCCGGAATTCGCGAAACAGCTTCTGGATGAGGGCGGCTGGAACCTGAACGCGGAGGGAAACGCATATTCCGCCGATCCCGGCAGCGCCAGATACAGGAAGAACGGAGACAGTCTGACCGGACTGAACCTGACGATGGGAATCCCGGATGATGACCGAACGGAACAGGCAATCCGTGACTGGTTCCTGCCGAACCTGGAAGAGGCCGGAATCATTGTTACCCTGAAGCGGATGGATATGGCTGACCTGGTAAAGGCATACCGGGGAGAGAGCGACGGCGGAACAGACATGATCTATATGGGGGAGAACTTCTCCGTTGTCCTGACCGCCGATATCCTTGAACCGGATGGGGAAACGGACAATTACACCGGAAACCTGACACAGGCCAAGCAGGAAGTGTATCAGAAGATCGAGGAGATGGTTCGGACCGAACCGAAAGATATCCCCGGATTCGTGAAGAAGTGGGTTACGGTGCAGGAAACGATCACGAAGACGCTGCCGCTGATTCCGGTGTATTCAAATGTTTATTTTGATTTCTTTACCCGGGAACTGCATGAATACGAGATCGCCGGGCACATTACATGGGCCGATGCAATTGTGGAATCATACATGAGCGACATCGAGGAACTGCAGAAGGATGAACAGGCGGAACCGCTGCAGCTTGTTGAGAAGATCAGGAACAAGTACGGTATCCACCCGAAATGACGGCCGGCAGAACAAAAGCCGGCCCCGGCAGTCCGGCAGGGAGCGAATGACTGAAGGAGGATCCAGGTGAGAAAGGGCGGACGGACACTGACCGGCTTCATCAGCGTGAAGCCGCGGCACATGCGCAGGATCATCGCATGGCTGAGTGTGTTCGTCATGTCTTTTTCCAGCATAGGCGCCAGTTCCTTTACCATGGCTGAACCGGAGGAGAGAGCGCTTCTCTGCGAAAAGCAGGAGCATATGCACACCGAAGACTGCTACGGAATGATTCTGACCTGCGGCCGGGAGGAAACCGAACCGGTCATCGAAACCACACGGGAGTTTGTCAGCACGTTCAAGGTGCATCATCATAAGGACGAGTGCTACAGGAACGGGGAACCAGCCTGCGGATACGTGGAAGGCAAGTATTACCACGTTCATAACGAATACTGCCGGGATGAAAACGGAAATATTGTCTGCGGCCTGGAAACGAAGAAACCCCACGAGCATACAGAGGAATGCTATCAAACAGAGCATGTTCTGGTATGCGGGAAAGTGGAAGACCCGGGACATACCCATATGGAGGACTGTTACCAATCCCGCAGGGAGCTGACATGCGGCTTGGAGGAACGGGAAGGCCATACCCACGACGATTCCTGCTACACGAAGGAACAAAGGCTGATCTGCGACCAGCAGGAAGACCCGGAACATACGCATACCGACGAATGCCGGAAGGCACACACGGAACTGATCTGCGAAAAGGCGGAGGACGAAGGCCATGAACACAGCGATGACTGTTATACCAGCCGGACTGAACTGACCTGTGAAAAAGAAGAAAACGAAGAGCATCAGCATGATGACAGCTGCTATACCACGTTCCGGGACCTGACATGTCAACAGGAGGAGCGGAAAGCCCACCGTCATACAGAGGAGTGCTTCCGCACGACATACGAGGTGGTATGCGGCCAGGAAGAAAGGACGGGACATACCCACTCGGCCGACTGCTATCAGACGGAAACCGTACTGATATGCGAAAAAACTGAAGGCCCGGGACATTCCCATACGGATACCTGCTATACCACATACAAAGACCTGATATGCACCGAAGAAGAGCGGGCAGGTCATACCCATACAGACGAGTGCTATGAGAATCAAAAGACTCTGGTCTGTGACGAGCCGACCACCACCCATAAGCACACTGATTCCTGCTGGGATGAGAAGCATCAGTTCGTGACTTGCGGAAAGAAAGAGATTCCGACCTTTACCTGTACAGAAGAGAACTGGCGGACAGTCCAGACCGTGATCTCTGAAGGGCATACCCATACGGATGCGTGCTACAGCAGGTCAGAAATTCCGACGTGCGGCCTGGAAGAGCACCGGCACGATGAGGACTGCTATGCTCCCATGCCCGTTGAACCGGAGAAAGAACCAGAGACAGAACCGGAAACGCAGCCGGAGGAGCAGCCGGAAGAACAACCGGAAGAACAACCGGAAGAGCAGCTGGAAGAGCAGCTGGAGGAACAGCCGGAGGAGAAGCCGGAAGAACAGCCCGAAGAGCAACCCGAAGAGCAACCCGAAGAGCAGCCCGAAGAACAGCCCGAAGAGCAACCCGAAGAGCAGCCCGAGGAGCAGCCGGAAGAGCAACCCGAGGAGCAGCCGGAAGAGCAACCCGAGGAGCAGCCGGAGGAACAGCCCGAAGAGCAGCTCGAGGAGCAGCCGGAGGAGCAGCCGGAAGAACAGCCGGAGGAACAGCCCGAGGAACAGCCGGAGGAACAGCCGGAAGAACTACCGGAAGAACAGCCGGAGGAACAGCCGGAAGAGCAGCCCGAGGAGCAGCCGGAGGAACAGCCGGAGGAGCAGCCGGAAGAACAACCGGAAGAACAACCGGAAGAACAGCCCGAAGAACAGTCGGAGGAACAGCCGGAAGAAACCACAGAGCCTGTCACTATTACAACAGATGAGAATGCGCCGGTTCAGGTTTCTGTGACCTATACATCCGATGCGTCCATACCGGACGACACGGAAGTGGTGGTGACAGATCCGGAGGCAATGCAGCTGAGATCAGCCAAAGGCTCAGCTCAGCCGGCTCTCAGGACAGCAGGAGCAAAGGCCGGTACGCAGAAGGCAGAAATGAAGGAAGCCGATGCAGCGGAAGGCAAAGCATACGCGGAGATCCCCGATACGGAGATTACCGTATGGCAGACGGGAGAGGACGCGCCTGAAATCCAGCTGTACCATCGCAGAATTGATATCAGCCTTGCTTCCGAAGGGCAGGAAATTGAACCGAAAGCCGAAGTAACCGTAGCTGTAACGCTGCCGGACCTGGAGGAAGGCCTTGCGGTAACTGTCAGACATCAGACGGACAAGGGCTTTGAGACACTGCCGAGCATCACGGCGGGTCAGACGGTAACCTTTGTCACGGACGGATTCTCCATCTTTGATTTCTCCGTGACCGCCCGGGAAATTTCCTCCTGGAAGACCGGGATGCTGGAGAACACAATCTTCGGAAAGAGCAGCAACACGACGGCAGAACACGACGAGATAACGGTCGGAACGGTCATGGAAGGCCTGACCGTGCTGGAAGCTTTTACGGTCACAAAGAGCAGCGACCTGTGGGTGAGCTTCAGGCGGATCAGCGATCTGGTTCTCGGAAAGCTTGAAAACATCAGCCTCTACATCGTGGAGGACGGAAAACTGGGCGCTCTTGTCAAAGAGAATATCGGAATTGCGGACGTCCTGCGGATCAATCTGGGGAATTATTCGTCGTTTGCACTGGTGCGGGATTCCGGACTTCGCAGAAAAGCGGAGTCCTTCGGAAACGTCATCCTGGACGGAATGATGCCCAAGGACAGCGAGACGGCTGTACTGGACGTGACGGAAGAATACGCAGCGTTTGCCCCGGCCGCCGATACGGAAGAGGAACGGGCGGACCACAGCACAGAAACACAGACGACGACTATTGCGGCCTATGACATTTCCATTACCAGCAACGGAGAAACATACCAACCGGATGAGAACCATCCGATCGATGTCGTTATTCAGGACAGCCGCATTACAGCAGGGAAAAACATTGAACTCTGGCATGTCCGGGATGACGGAACGAAAGAACAGGTTCATGAGTTTATACTCTCCGAAGGCAGGATCGAGTTTGCCGCGCAGGCGTTCTCGGTATACGCTGTTACAGAGACAATCCTCAGCAAAACCGTCACCACATCTGATGGGAATACATATGAAATCAACGTGACATATCAAAATACGTCCGGTATTCCCATGGAAGGAACGGCGCTCAGTGTCAGAGAGATTAAACCGGAAGAAACGGATTATCATCTGTACCTGTATGAAAGCGCAAAAGCAATCAACACCGACACAGACCATATCGAACTGGCCAGGGCATTCGATATCAGGATTGTTGATTCGGACGACCCCAATCACATTTATGAACCAGCCGATAACGTTGCCGTATCGATCCGCCTGGTCGGAGAAGCGCTGCAGGACTACGTAAACGTCGATGTGATCCATTTTACCGGAGACGGCGAACAGGAAGGCATCAAAGCCTGCGATATGGACAGCACTGTTGACGGAGAAACCATTCAGTTCACAACAAACGGATTTTCCGTTTATGCTGTGGTAGGGTCGGTCCATGTCGCCACCTATCATTTTTACACGCTGGATGAATACATGGATTACAGGGAATACCCTGTTATTTCCGATACGGGAGAAGAAATATACGGCCAGACTGTGCGGAGCGGGAAAAAACCCGTGGCGCCGCAGAATCCGCAGAACATTCAGGATCCGACCGCGGCATTTGCCGGCTGGTATGAGGGAACGCCCAATCCCCAGGATCCTCAGATGTCCAGCGTTCCGTACGACTTCAGCAAGACGCTCGATCTTACCGAAGATGCAGTAATTCATCTGTACGCAAAGTTCTCTCATTTCGCGTACGTGATTTTCCATGACCAATACAACGAGGGAAGCGAAACCTTCCCCGTGGCGTTTACACGCCGGGTGGATCTGGAAAGCGAGAATGAGGCGGACTGGTACATCGATATTCATCAATACAGCGTATCGTACGAGGATCCGAACAATGCTGACGACAACCAGATGGTCTTTGTCGGGTGGTCTGACGTTCCGATTACCGTTCCCGGAGCAACTCTGAACGATTACGGGGAGACAGCGGCGGAGGTTCCGAATAATCAGGGGAAGCTCTCCGTGACGGAGACGATCCACCTGTATCCGATGTACAAGCCGGTCAAATGGATCAGCTTCTACTCCGGGTCATCGGGATCCAGCGCCACCTATTATGCCGATACATATTATCTGAACGGTGCCGGTCCCGCAAGCCTGCCCGGGAAGACGGTGATGAGGCGGAACGGGAACTATGTTTTTGCCGGCTGGTATGCAGATGCGACCCTGGCTGACGACGAGGTCGCTGCCGGCACGGGCGTGCAGATCGCCGATGAAAACGGAACGCTGATCCCCGGAGCAACCGCGACGAATATCTCTGTACAGAATCAACCGGCATCAGGAAGCGATCCGGCATATGACTATCTGGCACTCAGCGGAAACGTGACGCTGTATGCCCTGTGGGAACAGCAGACCACAGCCACCTATTCCATCATCATCCGGAAACAGAAGGCAACGGATAACGGAGAGATGGCGGACGCAGACAAATCATATGAATATGCCGAAAGATTCGTGCTGGAGGGAACGATCGGCGATACGATTTCACTTGACGATGTCCGCTATGCGAACTACAAGGATCTGGAAATACTTGCCACCTACAATCTGCTGCATGCAGACGTACCGATCGAAGATAACAATGATAATCCCTATCATGGATATGATTACAACAGTATTACTTCCTCATCTTTGAATCCTCAGACGATCACCATAACCGCGAACGGCGGCGCGACCCTGATTCTCTGCTACGATTGGACCAACTGGCCGGAAACGCCGGATGTGGCCGGCAAGGAATATGAACTGACATTCGTCGATTCCCTGAATACAAACTATCACATTCCTTACATTGACGAATACAACCATTCATACGAATCGCAGTTGCTTACATATGGTACTGCCCTCGCGGACCATATACCGGGCGACCCTGTTTCAGCGATATCTTCAGACGGATATCAGTTCTCCGGATGGTTTACAGACGCAACATGCACGACGCGTATACTGTTTACAGAAGAAGACTTCGCAGGCTACGGCGGAAGCAAGGTGCTTTATTCCACCATGCCCGGAGCGAATCTGACGATTTACGCGGGATGGACGAAGACATGGTTCCTCATCAAAATTGATCCCGACTACGGCGAACTGTATAAACATGCTTTTACGGACAGTTCGCAGACAACATATGTCTATGAAGAAGGAATGCCCAAATTTGACGGTTCCGGTTCAACCTGGTTCTGGAAAGAGTACGGCGATACGTTCCAGGAGTATGTTACGGTAAAACGCGACTATGTGGAATCGGATTCCGGCTCATGGTATTACACAAACCAGGATCGCGCTTTTTACGGGTATCCTGACCCGGACGATCCGGATTATGATCCGGATGCGCCGGAGAGCAGGGACAGAAAAACATTCTATACCAAAGACCTGAATGAAGCCACGGAGTTTTCCACGTTCGAGTATGCGCCCGGCGTTTACCGCTACGCAGGATGGTACGAGGTATACAGCGACGGAACCGTGTCCAGTACGCGCTACGATTTTTCCAGCATTGTGGACCATCATATCACGCTGAGGCTTCGCTGGCAGAAGACAGGCGTGTTCTACCTGTCCTATAATCCAGGCGACGGCAGTCTGATCAATGGCGAAGAAAACGAGGAACTCTATGTGGAGCTGGATGGCGAGTCCTACTCCGACGACGCGGACGTTGTGATTACCCGCACAGCTTCCGCCCCGGCGGGATATGAATTCGTTGGCTGGCGCATCCGGCAGGATGACAGCGGAACGATCTACCATCCCGGACAGACATTCCACCTGCTTTCCAGGTATATGGCCACGGTTCAGGGCAGGCGGACGGTATTCCTGGACGCTGTCTATGAGCAGGTTCCTACAGCGACGATTGTTTATCATGCCAATGGCGGCACGGTATCCGGAACAGATGTGGATTATGGTTCCTATTCAGTCACCAGCGGGTTGGACAGCAGCACGCTGGTGACAAGCTTCGACAACCCAGCCGGCGGGGAACCCACGGCCACCATATCCAAAATTGTCAACAACAGCGCAATGATCCTGTCAGACGGCGGATGGCTCTCCATGACGGATGCCAGTTTTGCCGGCTGGTGTGAGAACCAGACATTTGACTCTGACGATGAAGAGCACCCGCTGCTTACTGTGAACTCCGGCGAAGAATACCGCGTGGAAGCGAACGATGGGAACACGGATGAAGAAAAAGCCGTACACCTGTACGCCATCTGGGAAGTTGACGTAAAGTACCATCTGAACAAAGACGTCAGCGAGGCAAACTTCGGCGGAGACTGGAACACCCCTTTCGAGGGGACCGGTATCACGCCTTATGAGCCTGCCGGAGTCAACAATACGGGTGTTTATACACAGAGCAATGTAATTATCGGCAGCACGCTTGCCTGGCCGGCTTACGAGCCCGTCTGCACAGGTTCAGGAGACACGACATTCCTCTACTGGGCAACCAAAGACGACGGAGATAACTATACTCCCTATGACTTCAGCGCCCAGGTCTCCGGTCCGCTGAATCTGTACGCGGTATGGGGCAGCGCCTACCAGACTGCCACTCATACAGTGGATTCTTCCAACCAGACAATTACAGACGAGACAATCAACTGGACACAGAACGGCGACGGGGTTATTTCCCTCAGTTCGGCCAGAATGACACCGGCAGATATTGCAGCGGACTTCGATATCCCAGAAGGCTATATTTTTGCTTTTGCCACTGTAAAGAACGATGATATCAGCCTCCAGAATCTGGAGGAAAAACCGATTTCCCAGATGTATTACAGCGCAAAGGACGCGAAAGTACACCTGATTTACGGGACCGGTGAATCCGAACAGGATACGATTCTGGGCAACGACGAACATATCTATTTCGTATACTATCAGGAGAGAACGCTTCCAATCAATTATGTGGAAGTCACAGATACCGGTAAGCTGATAAGTATTACTGTTGACAGCTCGGCGCCGGTGACTACGGGTTCTCTGGGTGTTACTGACGGCGAATATGATTATTTCAGCATGCCGATTCGCATTACCGCTCCGCTTGCCTGGGCGAACAATGAATATTCCTATTATTCCTATGCCATCGGCGACCGGAGCTATGAGAGCGGCACAACGGACGCGGTTGCCCTGACGCTGAAAACAAACGCTTTCGGCAGTGACGACGTCAACACACGCCCCAAGCTGCGGGTCCGGAACACATGGCGCGGTATTCAATACTCCCGCGATGAGGGTGCAACATGGATCCATTGCGGATATGACCTGGCTTTGTTTGTGGCATACTACAGATCAGTTCCCACTTTTGTCACCTTTAACGTGGATATTGTCGGCCTGCATGAGGATACGACCGAAGTGTTTGAATTTGACTACTGGGTCCAGAAGATTGATCTGGCAACCGGGGAAGTTACCGAAAACACTTTTACGACGATTCCCGGAGAATATAATGCCGGCAGTTTCCTGTACCATGGAGACGGCCCGGTTACACTTCAGGACGATGCTACATTCTCATCCTTCCTTCTGACAGACAATACGTCAACATTCCGCGTGACCATTGCGCAGCGGCTCAAAGCCGGTTTTACAACGACCGTCGAAGGTAACCCTGACTCTGATCCGACACTTACGATTACAGGGCTTTACGGCTGGGATTCTTCTGTGTATGACCTTAGCCGCACTTACGCCTATACAGCCTATCCCGCCAGTGCCGGCACAACCTTCGGAACTTCCGGGGAAAGCTCGGATTACAGCGGTACGCATTACGTTCATTTCGTGAACGCCCGTGAGTCTCTTCTGATCGAGGTTCACATGGCCCAGGTTACCGTGGACACCGGAAAGATTCTCCTGCGCGATGAGCTGCGGTCAGGCAATTCTCAGGATTTCAGTTTCGAACTGGCTCTGGGTTCCACAGAGACATTCAGTACGAAGCTGCCCGCTGATTCCTTTACACATACTCCTCCGGATCATTATGCATTCGGCGCCGTCATTCACGGATCGGACCGGCATGATCCGTCCTCTCAGAACAGCGAACTGGATGAGGTTACGATCTCCCGCGCTCCGATTGACTGCGTTTCAATCGCTCTGGAACCCCAGGAGGAGGGCGGAAATGTATACAGCCTGTATCTGAAGGATGAAGAGGGGAATCGTTATGAACTTCCCGAACTGACGAGGCAGTATGTACTTGAGCCTCAAACCGGCGCCCATGTCTACAGACTGTATTATCTGTACTACCCGCTGCTGACGGTTCACTATGTTCTGGAGAAACCCGATGGAACACTGGAGCCAATTGAAGGCGCTGAGAGCGGTACCATTACGTATAACGGGGCACCGATGACCCTGAACGGATTAACCGTCACACAGCCGCAGGCTGTTCAGATGCCGGTTCATGGCCTGACTATCAGCCAGACAGTAGGAAAGGACGCGGACGGAAACGACATTTTCAATATGCCGCCGCTGCTGGACAACGGAGATACCCCCCTTGACCTGATCTATTACAAACTGGGCGCGAAACCACAGGCGGACTATGCCACACCGGTGACCAATATCAGCGACCTGGATATTTCCGGCGACCCGACAACCGCTGTCACAGACACGCTGACGCTCTATATGAAGGTTGTCGATAACCAGCTTTCCTGGATGTTTGAAGACCATCCCGGCTGGTACACCATCCATGACTGGCCTGTAGTATACGCGATTTACCGGGAGCGCGGCTATAATCTGACGATTTCAAAGACCGTTCCTGTCGATACAGGATATGATGAACCTTTCACCATTACGATCAATTCCAAATCCATTAACCAGGATAAATATGCCGTTGACGGCACCGGATACACCACCATAGACGCTGTGCCGGCCAGGCTGGACGGAAACAGCGACCTGATTGAAGGTACGGGCAGAATCACCTTTGAGGTGAATGACGGCGACAGCATAAAGATTATGGGCCTCGGCTCCGGCGAGTATCAGGTTACGGAAACCGGGAATGAGGGCTTCACGCTCCGCGTTGAAGAAATACTCGATGATAACGGCAGCAGTGAAACACCGGACATTACAGATAACAGCACTCTTGGCATGTACCTCCTGGGCAATACGACTCTGAAGCTGACCAATACACCCCAGTATATCTGTAAGATCGGCAACAGGAAATTCTATACGCTGACGAGCGCGATCAACTATATCGATTCATTCTCCGCAGATTTCTCAGGGACCATTGAGATGCTTGTGCCGGAGTACATCATGCCTACAAGCGACGCCCCTGAAATTCCCACATACCTGCATATCACGCTGACCACAGCCGATCCGGATGAAAACGATCCTGACAATCAAATTACTTCAGGAACGACCGCGGTCATCAGGCGGAAAGGCAACCTTTCCAAACCGATGTTCAACAACCTCGGCGAGCTGATCCTGGGCAGTATTACCCTGGATGGCAACAGTTCAAATGAGTACTCAGTTCCGCTGATCAGCAACGAAGGAACCCTGGCCATTGGAGACGGCACAACTTTGCAGAATGCGAAGAGTACCGGTAACGGCGGCGCAATCAGCAGCCTCAAAGGTACTGTCAACATGAACGGCGGGACGATTTCCGGCTGTTCGGCGGCGCTCGGCGGCGCCATCCATGCAGCGGACGGCGAAGTGAATATCAGCGGCGGCAGCATCGTCAGCAATCAGGCGCAAAACGGCGGTGCGATTTACTACGCCGGAAGTGATAAGGTGACCATCACCGGCGGCATGATCGGCGGCGACGGCACGCCGAATACAGCGGAAAACGGCGGCGCGATCTATCTGGCGTCGGGCACAGCCGATATTATGGGGAACAGCAATATTTCCTATAACAACGCGACGGCGGACGGCGGCGCTGTCTACGCCTATAACGCATATGTGAATATCGATGGGAACGCGGTCATTTCCCACAACACGGCAGCGGGCGACGGCGGCGCGGTACATATGGAGACGCTGACGCTGACCGTGAAAAAGGGAACCATCTCATATAACCAAGCCGGAAATGGCGGCGCGATCTGGTCGGGAACCGGCGGCGTTGAATTCTCCGGCGGCAGCCTGACCAATAACTCGGCAACAGGCAACGGCGGCGCGGTTTATGCCGAAGACAGCGCGTTCTCCATGACAGGCGGCACATTCACGAATAATACCGCAGCCGGCAACGGCGGCGGCGTATACGCCAATACCGGATCTGTCACAATTAAAAACAGCGCGTCCAAAATTCAGAACAATACCGCGGGGTATTCCGATCCGGCCGACGATACAGTCAGCGGCAACGGCGGCGGTATTTACGCAGCCAGCGGCGCGGTTTCCATTACGGCCTATGCTGTGATGAGCGGCAACAAGGCCAATGGCGGAAACGGCGGCGCGCTGTGGATTGGCACCGGCGCCGCGGCATTGTCAGATATCAACTTCGGCAATGCCAAGACCGCTTCCGGCAACAATTTTCCCGGCAGAAATGAGGCTGTCAACGGATCCGCCATCTTTGTCAACGAGGGATCGGCGACATTTACCAAAGGCAATGTACGGGGAAACATCGCAAGCAACGGCGGCGCTGTGGGTGTCGGAAGCGAGAACGCCAGGCTATATTTTAACGGCAATGTCATTATTTCAGACAACACCATGGGCTCCGGGGACAGTGCTGAACCGAGCAACGTTTATCTGGACTTCGATACGGACGCGATCCTGAATTTCCAGTCTGTCGGCGGCAGCGCGAACATCGGCATCTATGTTGCCGACAAACCGGTGGCGGAAGGAGAGACAACGACGGTGCTGGAGCGCCGCGGTGTGCCGAGCACCCGGTTCGGTGTCTATGTCAATGACATCTCCGACACCAATCTCGGAAGAATTCATAACGACCGGACCGGGAACCTGGTTGTGAAGAAGGACACTTCCAACAAGAAAGTGTACTGGGTCCGCAACTTCAACGTTAAGGTGTATTATACGCCATCCTACGAAAGCGGACTTCCGTTTGACGGCACTGATTACACAAACGGTTTTGCGACCAGCGGAAGCACCTTTGCCCGATACGGCAGCGGTACGCCGCCTTCCTACCAGAACGCGATTTCCGAGGTGGCGGAAAACATCCGGGACATGGGCCGGGTTTCTCCCAACGGAAGCCATGACGCCACAGCAATTTTCGGTAACGCGTTTGTGGAGAAGAATTCTGTTTCCGAGATGCATTTCAGCGAATATCTGACAGAGGTTAACTGGAGTACTGACGACAATCTGTGGGAGTTTGTCAAACGGAACGGAGACATCGAGTGCGGATTTGACAATCCGAACGAGCAGAAAACACTGATCTTCATCTTCACCGAACCCTACTATCTCAAAATCGAAAACAATGCCATGGAGGGCAACACAGGCCTGACGCTGGACATCACAGGCCTGACCGTGATGGTGAACGGTACACCTGTGAGTGTTGCCGACAACTACGGTTATCTCTTCGCAAAAAACGATGAGATCAAGGATATCCTCATGCCTGTTCTGGATTCCGACCTCGTTCTGGCGTCCGGTGAATCCCTTGAGATTCTCCTGCCCGGCGGCAGAAATATGGCTTATTCGCTGTCGGGACAGTACTACACCCGGTATGATCCTGAAAATCCGGACAACAATATACCGGCGTCCGGTACCGTTTCCTACACACAGAGGCTGACAACAAGCGGTGATCCGCAGATTCTCGGCTCAGGTTCCGTCAATGCGGACAACGTCAGCGTGACCGGCTCCACGCCGTCAGATTCCGGCCGCACTCATGAGGTGATTTTCGGCGGAGACCGGGCGATCTGCCGCCTGGTGGTGGGGCGGGAGATCACGGAAGCCGCAGGCAGCGAATATGTGGATCATCATGAAGGAGCCGGGAACACAAACGGAAAGTGGGAATATACGTTCAACTCACCCAGACAGGCCTACAGTTTTATCGTCGCGCATCATGAGGATTTTATGACAGACGCGACCACACTCGATGCCACGATCGAACTTCTTGTTGACTACATGTTCCCCGGGTCGGAACAGGTCAGTCTGCAAACAGGCGGTATCACACGCAACGTTACATTCCAGACATCGATGGATGGGTATTACCGTTATGATCCGGACAACACAAAAGCTGACGGCACGGGAACAAAGCCCCGGGCCGTGGTCAGCCGCGGAGCCGGCAACAACGATTCCTTTATCCTGGCGCCTAATGGTACGCTCTCCAATGGCGAGTATACCGACACCCTGACGCTGAAAAACCTGGTTTTCGACGGAAAGGATTTCGGCGGCAACAATATCAGCGGCGGTATCGTCCGGACGAAAGCCTGGAATGTGGTCATCGATAACGTCGATTTCAGGAACTGCAAAGCCAAGTTCGGCGGCGGAGTTTATATTGAATCGGTCAATAAGAGCAACAGCAACAAAACTCCATACGGCAGCCTGACGGTCAGAAATTCCAGTTTTACAAACTGCCAGTCAACCTATTCGGAAGATAAGTATGGCGGCGGAGCCATCTGGACCAGCATGAAGAATGTGACTATCGAAGACAGTACATTTACCTCATGCGAAGCTGTACGTCAGGGCGGCGCTGTATTCCATTATGTAGGCGGGAATTATACCTGTTCAACGACGGTTACAGACTGCGAATTTGAAAGCTGCAAATCACAAGCCGCAGGCTCGATGGAAAGCGGCGCGAAAACAGTGACAATTTCGGGCTGTACATTCCGGAACAGTACAGCAACAGACCGGAACGGCGGCGCAGTCAACGTGTGGGCACTGGACAGCGACAAGACAACAGTGGAGTGCCATGTAACCCTGGAAGACTGCCTTTTTGAAAACTGTTACGCGCTCAACGGCACAGGTAACAACGGCAACGGCGGCGCCATGCGAAGCACAGCCACGTACAATACGATCAACAACTGCAGATTTATCAATACACTGGGGAATGACGGCGGCGCCATTAATATCTACAATACGAACGCTGTAAAAACGACGGTTTCCGGATGCACGTTCAACAGCTGCTCTGCAAGAAACCGCGGCGGCGCCATCTATTGCATGTCCAAGGAACTGAAAGTCAACGAGTATAATCCGGAAAACGGAGATCCGGTCAGTACCGTCATCAACAACTGCACGTCGACGAACGAGGGCGGCGCCATTTATCACGGCAGCACCAACAGCGGCGCGATCCTGTCTATGGAAAACACCACCGTGGATACCTGCTCTTCCTCCGCCAAGAGCGGCGGCGGCATTTACTCAAGCGCTGTCACCGTAACCCTTGCGGACAGCACTGTGCAGAACTGCTTTACCACGGCAGCTGCCATGAACGGCGGCGGCGTATATCTGAACAAAGCCAAAACAACGACGCTGAGCGGGACGACGATTCAGAACTGCACAGCCACCGGCATCGGCGGCGGTGTGTATCATTCGCTGGATAATTCCAGCGGAAGTACATTTACCGTTACCGGCGGCAGTTCCATCGCCGGGAATATTGCCCAGGGCATGGACAGCAGTCAGAACTCCGGCGGCGGTATTTATACCAATACGCTTACCTTTACACTGGCGAACTCCTCCGTTACGGACAATCAGGGCTATGGCAACGGCGGCGGCATCTGCCAGAACAATTCCGGTTCCAGCGGCAAGATGGTCATCGACGGGGCCACTGTGACCGGGAACATTGCCGGGCATATCGACGAAGATACCCAGGCTAACGTCGGTAAAGGCGGCGGCCTGTTTACCCTGACGAACATGGAACTGAAGGGTATTACCGAAATCACCGGCAACTGGCTGAGGAGCAGGGCAACAGAAGACGCCGCAGGCGTCTATCTGAAGGACGGCGTTACCCTGTCCCTGGGCGTGGCAGGCGGGAACAAAGAAGAGCATGTATTCAATATCACACAGAATAAGAATGTGGACGGACAGGCGGCCAACCTGCGGCTGCCGGACAAGACCAGCGGCGGCGAAACAGTCAACGACAATAAGGTCATGGTATTCTGCGGCATCGGCGGAGAAATCCGCGTAGTGAACGCGAATAAGAAGCTGACCCAGTTCGGTGCGGCACAGGGGTCACTGGCCAATCCGGCAGGTTTCACCGATGAGCATAAGGTGTTCCTGGCAGATTACAGTAACCTGTTCGGCATTGTGGACCGCCAGGATACCACAGGAAAGAAGATTATCTGGGGCGGAGAACCGATCTGCAAGATCACTGACGGAAACGGACGCCTGCTGTATATAGACAGCGAGGGGACGCGTCCGGCGGTATTCGACCGGCTGGACTGTGGCGATGCTGACAACAAGACAACCACCAGCGCTTTCAGTACACTGCGCCGGAGCGAGAACCTGTATTACATTGACGGGACTCCGTATACCGGGAACGATTTCCAGGTCAAGATGCTCGTGGAAGAATACACAGCAGAATACAATATCATCGCTACGGGTGGCCTGGAGAGGAACGTCACCCTTACGACGGCAAAAACGACCGACACCCTGTATAAATACCGGGGAAGGGAAGGCACCCGCTGTATCATCACCCGTGATCCCAGAATGAACACAGATAAGCCGATGGTGATGGCGAAGACGAACCTGAGCCTGCAGAACATTGTTCTGGACGGAGGCTCTGAGAACGGTGTTACCGCGACGCAAAATTCGCGCATCATTACGGCGGACAACGGATCTGCTCTTGCAATTAAGGTGACGATCGGCCGGAACGCCACGCTGCAGAACGGCACATCAACCGGCGATGGCGGCGGCGTATATGTGAACTGGGGCGCACAGCTTGTGCTTGCAGGCGGTTCAATCCGGAATTGCTCAGCAGCCAATGGCGGCGCGGTATACGTTGACGGCAGCTCCGGTACCATGACCATGACGGCGGGTAGCACAATCACCAAATGTACGGCGACCGAGAACGGCGGCGGAGTGTTCTTCAACAAAGGAAAAGAATCCCTGGACAGCCAGAATAACACCGTTGGCATTATCCGTATCACCGGCGGAAGCATCACCCGTTGCACGGCCACCAACGGCGGCGGCATCTACCTGAACGGCAGCGACAACAATTCCCGGCATCTGTATATGTCAGGCGGCAGCATCTCGGGCAACAGCGTGACCGGGCAGGGCGGCGGAATCTATATCGGTAAGAATAACGCGAAGATCTATTTCTCCGGCGCGCCTTATGTGTACCAGAACACCAGCGAATCGGCCGTCACGCCGGAAAATTGCTACAGCCCTTATCCGAAAGCAAACAATGTCGAAATGAATCACAAGTTCTCTGTCACCAGCGATAACCCCGGCACAGTGATCGTTTCCAGGGGTCTGATCCGCGGTACGACAATCGGCGTTTTTGTTCCGGATAATAATGCTCTGTATACCGATCACGGCGCCGAGCTGGATCCCTTTGCCACTTATGAGAACAATGCTACCGGAGGCCTGAACTATTTCATCAATGACCGCAACGGCATGAAGGGCGGCCGAAAGTCGGACGATCCGGACAGCAATCCCAACGACAAAAAGATATACTGGCGTATCATCTATGCGCTCGCCGTGACAAAGTATGTCCTGAGCGACGATCCTGCCGATGAGAATGAAACATTCCGCTTTGTCATACAGCTGAACGGGACAGTTCATAATTCCAACGGAACGGATACGACCTGGGATGAAATCGACGGTGTGTATGGCGACCTGACGTTCACCGACGGCAGAACATCGTTCACGCTGAAGAACGGACAAACCAAGACAGCGGAGCTTCTGCCTCTCGGTTTCGACTATACGGTGGAGGAACAGCTTACTCCGGATCAGAAGGATCACTTCAAAACAACCGCGCTGAATTCAGCGGGCGAGATTCAGCAGCAGACCAATGCTTCCGGGTATCCTTACGCAACAGGAAGCATGCTCGAGTCTTCACAGTATACATATACCGTGGTATTCTCCAACCTTCACGCGATATGCAAGATCACGGATGAACAGGGGCGGCTCCTTTACACAAAGAACGCGGACGGAACATATTCCCCGGCCATCTATTCCATGCTCGTCACAGCGTTTAACCGGGTGAACGCCGGCGACGCCATTGAATGGTATTT
>JAEEGL012061362.1_pt1 | contig 18568 bp, 15 predicted proteins | sample 9134231 | NCBI WGS metagenome assembly JAEEGL01 (sample SAMN16246548, study PRJNA631951) | gut metagenome | biome: gut microbiome; feature: rumen; material: fiber-attached | host: Bos | place: Iran: Karaj | collected 2018-10 | reverse complement strand
CATGTGCTTTGAGAGCGCGTTCACGACCGAAGAGCCGACGCCGTGCAGGCCGCCGCTCGTCTTGTACGCGTCGTTGTCGAACTTGCCGCCGGCGTGGAGGGTCGTCAGGACGACTCGCTCCGCGCTCACACCGGTCTCGTGCATATCCACCGGAATGCCGCGGCCGTTGTCCTCGACCGTGCAGGATCCGTCCGCTTCGAGCGTGACGCGGATCGTGTCACAGTATCCCGCAAGATGTTCGTCGACGGAGTTGTCGACGATCTCGTAGACGAGATGATTCAGTCCCCTGGTCGAGACGCTGCCGATGTACATGCCCGGCCTCGTGCGGACCGCCTCGAGTCCCTCCAGGATCTTTATATTGCCGGCTCCGTAATTGCCGCTGCTGGTTGCTGCCATTTTCTTCCTTTGTCTGTTCTTCGCTGCCGGTATCCTGCCGTACCGCATACCGCGGCCCGGGGTCAGGGCGGTCAGTTGTTTCCGGTATCTCTGGACATGATGACCTGTTCCGCGATCGCCGGGATGTCCAGCTTCTTCGAGCACGCCACGGCGAGTGCCTCGGGGCCGATGTGGCAGCACACGCTCAGGGACAGGTTGTCGCGGATGATGTTGAAATTCGGGAACATCTGCGCCGCTTCCTGCGCGAAGATCTCCGCCTCTTCCGGATACTGCCCGTCGACGATGTACAGCCAGCAGGTCTCTTCCTCCGTCCCCCCGTACAGGGTGTCGATGTCTTTCTTCATCGCCTGCAGCATGATGTTCTTGCCCTGCGCCTCCGTGCGGGCTTTGGAGAACGCGTCAAGCTTCTCCCCCTTGATCTGCAGCACGGGCTTGATATGCAGGAGCGAGCCGATCGCAGCCGCAGCCGGCGTGATGCGCCCGCCGCGCTTTAAATACTGCAGTGTGTTCAGCATGATATAGATGCTCGAGTCGAATTTCACATCCTCGAGGACCTTCCTTATCTCCCTGGCGTTCAGGCTGTACTCCGCCATCTCCATCGCGTCCATGACGCTCCTTCTCTGCGTCACGGAGATGCGCTGGTTGTTGACCACCTGCACGCGCCCGTTGTAGTCGCTGGAGAGCATCATGGCGCTCTGGCAGGAGCCCGACAGCCCGCTGCTCATCGGGATGTAGACGAGGTCGTCGTAATCCTTCAGCAGCCTGTCCCAGACCTTCAGGACTTCCGTCGGGATCGGCTGGCTTGTCACGACCTGGTCGCCCTTTGCGAGCCTGCGGAAGAACTTCTCCCTGGTCAGATTGATATCCTCATAGTACGTCTTCGATCCGATCATGAATGGCATCGGGATCACGTCGATCCCAAGCTTTTTCGCCTCCGCCTGGGTGATCCCGCTGTTGCTGTCCGTCACTACCGCTGTTCTTGGCATTTTGGTCTACCTCCTGACGTATCTGTTCAGGGCTTCCGGTCCCGAACAGATATGCATCCCGCCATTCCTGTTTTGCTTCGCAAAAAAGGCGGGATGCTCATCCATATACGTTTTCATCCGCCCTCAGCAGCAAGTGCTTCGGGCTGTGCCGAACAGCTGTCCGGCATGGGCAAACGACCGCGGCTGTGCCGGCTCCTTCCGGCGCCGGGCAGTCACAATCGAACAGATGTATTGTATCACAAACTTTCCGCTATTTCAGCCGGAAAATACCACATCTTGTGGTTAGTTTCCCCCATCCTGCACAACAGGTGCCTCCCGGGACTCAGATCGTCCGGAAATCGATCTGCTTGCCGGTCCGGATCTGATAGTCCGGATCTTCCTTAAGCACGCGGTCCGCGTACGAAGCGGCGCGCCTGAGCAGATCCGCGTCCTCGTAGATATCCGCGAGATCGAACCACAGTTCCCCGCTCTGCCTGACCCCGAACAGGTCGCCGGGTCCCCTCAGCCGCAGGTCCTGCTCGGAGATCTCGAACCCGTCGTTCGTCTTCTCGAGGATCTCCAGGCGCTTCGGCTTTTTCGCGCCGTCTTCATCCCTGTACAGGAAGATACAGTAGCTCTGGTACTTTCCTCTTCCGACGCGCCCTCGCAGCTGGTGCAGCTGGGAGAGGCCGAACCGCTCCGCGTTCTCGATCAGGATGACGCTCGCGTTCGGCACGTTGATCCCGACTTCGATGACTGTTGTGGACACCAGGACGTCCGTCTCATGCGCGGCGAACGCCGCCATGATCCGGTTCTTCTCCGCCGGTTTCATCTTCCCGTGGAGCGCCTCGACACGGACAGATGCCGGTACGGCTGCGGAGAGGCTCTCCGTATAGGAAAGCACGTCCTCGGTCTCCATCGCCTCGCTCTCTTCGATCGAGGGGCAGATGATGTAGGCCTGGCGTCCCTCCGCGATCCGGTCCAGCATGAAGCGCAGCGCCTTGCCCCGCTGCGACTGTCCCATCGCGAGGTTTTTGATCGGGAGCCGGTTCGAAGGCATCTCTCTCAGGATCGAGACATTCAGGTCGCCGTAAAGGATCATCGCCAGCGATCTCGGGATCGGCGTCGCGCTCATCACGAGGAGCGATACCTCCGGAGTCTGTCCCTTTCCCGCGAGGAGCTCCCGCTGCCTTACGCCGAACCGGTGCTGCTCGTCCGTGATGACGAGCGAGAGATCGTGATACCCGACGGCCTCCTGGATGAGCGCATGGGTGCCGATGATCACATTGGCTTCTCCCGACGCGATCAGTCCGTAAATGTGCTTCCGCGCGCCTCCCGTGACGGACCCGGTCAGAAGGACCGGACGCAGCGGCAGATCGTATGTGCGGATCAGTTCCTGAATGCTCTCCATGTGCTGCGCCGCGAGGACTTCCGTCGGCGCCATCAGAGCTCCCTGCCTTCCGTTCGCCGCGCACAGGAGCAGTGCGAGGAATGCCAGGATCGTCTTGCCGGAACCGACATCTCCCTGCAGCATCCGGTTCATGATGAGCGGTCCCGTCATGTCGCTTTCGATCTCGCGCCACGCTCTTTCCTGGTCTCCGGTCAGTGCATACGGAAGTGCGTCGATGAGTCTTACCGTCTCCGCGCAGGGCAGCATCGGCCGCGGGTCCCGCATTTCCTTCACGGCGCTGCGCTGCCTGCGGACGCCGATCAGGAAGGCGAAGAACTCGTCGAAGACGAGCCGGTCTCTCGCTCTGCCCATCTCCGCGGCGCTCTGCGGGAAGTGGATCCCGCGGACCGCCTGCGCCCGGCTGAGGAGTCCCAGCTCCTCCCGGTCCTTTTCCGGGAGGCTGTCCTCCGGGTCCTCATAAGCGGCAGCCACAGTCTTAAGGATCTTCCGGAGCTGCGCTTCGCTGACCCCTTTGATCTGGTGATATCTGGGCTGGAGTCCTTCCGTCATGTCCCCGTAGCTCTCCGGGTCGTGCACCGAAGGGTGGTCCATGAAGAGCCCGCCCTGCGCGGTGCGCCGAAGGAGCCCGCGGAAGATATGCCGCGATCCCGGGGGAAGCGTTTTTTTCATGTACGGCATGTTGAAGAAAGTGAGCCGGATCTGTCCCGTCTCGTCCGCCGCCTTAAAGTGCGTGATCGTCCTGCGCCCGGCTCTCGCCGTGGACGCGTTCCCGACAATGACGAGCTCCAGCGCGCACGGGGCGCCCGGTCTCGCGTCGCACACTTTTACCGGCGGCGTGTATTCCTCATATCCGCGCGGATAGAAACCGAGCAGGTCGTCCGCCGTCCGTATCCCATGCGCGGCAAAGGCGCCGGCAGTTTTGACTCCGACGCCTTTGATCCTTGTTAATTCATCTGAACCTTTCATAAGTTCCGATTCCGGTCCTTCCGCCTGCGCTGCTTATTCCGCGGAGAGGATGTAATAATACACCGGCTGTCCGCCGTACTGAAGCTCGATATCGCAGGTGGGGAACGCCTCCTTCGCGTGGTCGCTCAGAGCCTTCGCCTTCTCCTCGCTGACGTCCGCGCCGTAGTAGATGCTGATCAGTTCCGTTCCCTCGGCCGCGATCTGCATCAGGGCCTGGAACGCCGCTTCCCCTGCGGAAGATGCGACGCCGATGATGCCGTCGTCACCGATCGCCATCATATCGCCCTGGTGGATGGTCACTCCGTCGATCTCCGTATCGCGCACCGCGTACGTCACCTCTGCGCTGCGGACACCTCCGATCTCCTCGACCATGCCCTCGCGGCTGACCTCCGGATCCGCGTCCGGGATGTAGCCGATGAGCGCCGTGATGCCCTGCGGGATCGTCTTCGTGGGAATGACGACCACTTTCCTGTCCTCCGACATGGAAGCCGCCTGATTGGCTGCCATGATGATATTTTTATTGTTCGGCAGGACGAACACCGTGTCCGCGTTTACCCTTCGGACCGCCTGCAGGATGTCGTCCGTGCTGGGGTTCATGGTCTGGCCGCCGGTGATGACCTGGTCAGCGCCGAGCCCCCGGAAGATCCCCGCCAGGCCGTCGCCCGCGGATACCGTGACAAATCCGACTTCTTTTCTGGGGCCTGCTTCCGCTTCCTCCGCTGCGGGCTCCTGTTCCTGAATATCTCCGAAAGCTTCCGGCACATGGTCCGGCTGGGGAGTCTCGGCGGCTTCCGGTGCCGGAAGCGCCGGGGCAGCTGCCCTGCCGCTCGGATACCTGAGATTCTCGATCACAATGTCTTTCAGCTGACCGTAGATCAGTCCGCGCTGCAGCGTCATGCCGGGATCGTTCGTCCGCAGGGAGACGCTGACTTCCCTGCCCGTGTTGCTCACGACGACGTCTTCTCCCAGGGAGGACAGATACTTCGCGAAGTCCTTCTCCTCCATCTGATGGTAATTCTTCTCCGGCATCAGCACGTAAGCGACGCTGTACGCATATTTGAGCGGAGCGGGCTCCTCCCTGACTTCCTCGGGCTGCTTCTCAGGAAGCGCGATCTCCTCGCCGAGGAGACCGGCAAGCGCGCCTTTCATGAACTGCATGAGGCCCTGTCCGCCGGAGTCCACGACGCCGGCCTGCTTGAGCACCGGAAGAAGGTCCGGCGTGCTCTCCAGCACTTCGTCTCCGTGGGCGATCACTTCGCGCAGGAAATGTTCCGCGTCCTCTGTCTCACCCGCCGTGACGAGTTCGCCCGCGCGCTCCGCCATGCCTCTGGCGACGGTGAGTATCGTGCCTTCCTTCGGCTTCATGACCGCTTTGTAAGCGGTCTCGACTGCCTTGTCAAAACCTTTTGCCGCGAGCGGGATATCGATCTCCCCGCTGTCCCGGACGACCTTGCAGAAGCCCCGCAGAAGCTGCGAGAGGATGACGCCCGAGTTGCCGCGCGCGCCGCGCAGGGATCCCGACGAGATCGCCTTGCAGAGCGCATGCATGTCTTCCGTCTCCCCGAGTGATTCCAGCTCATGGACGGCCGACTGTACCGTCAGCGTCATGTTCGTGCCGGTGTCTCCGTCGGGTACGGGGAAGACGTTCAGTTCATTGATCCAGTCTCTGTTTGCTTCCAGGCACCGCGCGCCGGAGACAAACATCCGGCTCAGTTCCCGGATTCCTATCGTATTAGCCAAAACATCCTCCTCAATCGATGATCCGCACGCCTTCCACGAAGACGGAAATATTGGCGACGTCAATGCCTGTAAACTTTTCGACCTTATATTTCACACTGTCGATCAGGTTGTTTGCGACCGTGAGGATATTGACCCCATAGGACACGATGACGTGAAACTCGAGCGAGAGTTTGTTCTCCGGGGTGAGAATAACGCTGATCCCCTTCGTCATGGACTCCTTCTTGAGGAGGCCGATGATGCCTTCCTTCATATTGACGCCGGCCATGCCGACGATCCCGAAGCACTCGTTCGCGACACTGCCGGCATACTGTGCGATGACTTCATTGTCGATCGAAATGCTCCCCATGTGCGTATTCAAAGATGTTCCTTTTGGTGCCATGGTCCGCTCCTTTCCCTTTTCTGTGGCGGGCATGAAAAACAAGCCTGCCCGCATACAGAGTTATTATAATCTTTTTTGTCAAAAAGGGAAATGCGGCAGCGCGGAAAACCGCTTCTCCCCGCGCCGCTTTTCCCCGAACGAACAAAACCGCCGGCTGAGCCGACGGTTCTTTTCATTCGTATGTCATAAAAAGCCGGAGCTTTATGCGTGCTCGACTTTGCCGGATCTGAGGCACTTGGAGCAAACGTGCATCTTGCGATTGTTTCCGTTCACCTTGACGGTGACTCTTCTGACATTCGCGTGCCAGATCCTGTTGGACCTTCTATGTGAATGGCTGACATTATTGCCGAATGAAGCGCCTTTTCCGCAGATATCGCATTTCGCCATGTTAACACCTCCCGTCTGGTCTGAATCGACAACGTGCATATTCTATCAAATACGCCTGTCAAATGCAAGCAGAATTTGAAATAATTCAGCTGTCCTTCTCCGCCTCATCGGGAAAAGCGATATTCGCCGCTTCCTCATCGCTCATCATGCCCTTGCCGCGGATCGCCGCGGAGAACCGGTCGACCACGTCCGGAACCATGTCGACGATCTTCGTCACATAATTCTGTTCCTTGATGTTGACCACCTTCGTCACGCCGTCCCTGATGACGAGCACCGCGGAGGGCGAGATCTTCGCCGAAAAGCCGCCCATGCCGGAATCACGGCTTGCGGCCCCGTTCGAGCCCGCGCCGCAGCCGACGGATACGTCGGAGAGCGGGATGATGATCGTGTCGCCGACCGTGATCGGCTCCCCGATCACCGTCTTGGACGTCATGAGGACGCTGGCATTTTCCATCAGTGCGCCGACGACTGCCGAGAACTGGTTGTCCTTCGTGTTCTTCTGTTCCGCCATAATTTCCACTGTCTCCTTGTCTTTCTCACATTTTTATCAAACCAGAACGCCGCGGCCGCGGCGATCACCCCGAAGGCCCTTATGCTTCCCTCCGCCTGCGCCGTGAGATCGGCTGCCGGCCGCTCGAACTGCGCCGCGACGTCCAGATGTTCCGCGAAAAACGGATACGCCGCACCGATCACCGCAAACAGGCTGCCGGTGTCCGCCGGATCGTTCAGACCGAGCACCCCGCCGGCGCTCCAGCGTTTCGGAAGCAGCTTCTTCAGAAGCTTTCCGACTGCTTTCACCGCCTTTTGCAGGGATGCCGCCGTCGCTTCGTCCGACGCGATCCGCGCAAGGCCCTCGCCGTCCTGTGTGATCCTCTGCACCCGCTGCGGCAGTCCCGCGATGAATTCCGGCAGATCCCGCAGTCTCTCCCGGAGGCTTTTATTCTCTTTGGTCTCTTCTTCCTCGTCTTCTTCCCCGGTCCGTCTGCGGACAGGAAGCCGGAATCCCGCGAGGCGCAGTTCCACGCCTCCTGCTCCTGCATCCGCGATATGGCCTTCCGGATCTTCCGTTCTGCTCTCCGCGGAAGGCACCGCCTCCGCCTGTTCCGGTGCTCCTTCATAAAAAGCCCGGAAGTGCAGCAGGTGCAGCAGCCATGTCGCGTCAAAAGTTCCCCGCGCGCCGCGCAGGAGCGACTGCCCGGAGAGTTTCCCTTCTTCGTCGTCCGGGTCCGGCACGTTCTTTACGGAACCTGCCGCCCTGTAGCGGACCGGAACAAAAAGAATAAGCGCGGCGGCAGCCAGCAGGACGGCAAGCACAATACCGAGGATCTTTCCTATTATAACCGCCGCGGTGATCAGAAAACTCATGATTCCTCCTCCGCTTCGATCCACCTGCTGCCGGCACCTGAACGGTCCTCTTCCGATGTCTCCGCCATTCCTTCCGGAAACAGGTACGCCCTGACGTCCGGCGTGCCTGTCACGGCATACGCCTCCCCGACGATCCTGGCGGCCAGCTCATTCGCGTCGCGGTAGCCGGCGGCGAGCCCGATCACATAGAGATCCTGCCTGCGAAGCAGCGGCTGCTTCAGCATGCCCGCGGACATGTGGGCGAACTGCTCTCCTTCTTTCCTTGCCGCGGGCATCGTGACGAGGCGGACGCCGGATACCGGCTCCCCGCGCCGGATGCGGGCGACGATGTCCCCCGCGTCCTTCACTTTGTCGCTTACGTACAGGTTTCTGTAAATTCGGATCATGATATGATATCTTACCACAATACGGCGCGCGTCGCCTCGCCCGCCGATGCTCGCATAAAACACGCAGAACCCCCGGCTGTGAGCACACCGGAGGTTCCGTCAGATCATCATATAAATCTTAATTCCCGAGAAAAGGTCAATCCATTTTGCTGACGATCGTGCTGAGTCTGGAGACCTTGTTGGACGCGCTGTTCTTGTGGATCACGCCCTTGGAGGCAGCGCGCTCGATCGTGGAAGTCGCCTTCTTCAGCTCTTCCGCAGCAACAGCCTTATCGCCCGCCTCAACCGCGGAACGAACCTTCTTCACCGCCGTCTTCACGCCGCTCTTGACCGCCTTGTTGGCAGCCGCTTTCTTCTCGCTCGTCAGAATTCTCTTCTTGGCAGATTTGATATTTGCCATGATCCGTTTTCCTCCATCAAAAACTAATATGTGCTCTTTCAGAATATACAGGTCAATTCAGTGAGCTGCGCGGATCAAAGCCGGACACGGACGTTTTGAACACACGGTCACTGGTTAACTATAATATCGCTTTGTCTTTCGCCTGTCAACAGATTTCTGTGATTCCGGGGCATTTCCGCGGCATTTTCATACACTGCCGCCCGTCCGGGATAATCACGCCGGCTGGCTGAAATCGATGACCGCGTTCTTCGGTTCCTTCGTCTTCTCGATCTGCGTGACGCGGAGCACGACGCCTTCTCTGCCGTAGGGCTCGAAATACTCCTTTTCCACCTTCGCCGTCAGCCGGACCCACTCCCGTTCCTTCAGATCGCGCGCACCCTCATAGCGCGCCGCGTAGCCGAGGAACTGCATGTCCTGCGCGCAGCAGGTCATCGCCATGCGGCCGGGGACGAAGACGTCCTGCGGGAAGTTGCCGGGCTTGAGGATCTGCCCGGTATAGGCGATATTCTTGCCCGCATAACGGTCCGGATGCTCCATCGCGTCGATGTACCAGATCCCGTAATTCAGGCCTTCGAGCCGGATCGGATCCTCGTTCAGGGAGAACGGCAGATCCTCTTCCGTCGTCATGTCGATCTCGCCGTTCGCGTCCTCGAAGATGAGCTCCGCTTTCTGGTTGATCGCCTTGATATTGCGCTTGTAGGAGATGAGCGTCTTCTCGTCGATGCCGTCACACCGGTTGATCATGATCATCTCGGAATTCCGGATCTGCTCCGCGAGGAGCGACCGCATATTCGTGAAATAGATGGAGAAGGTCGAGGCGTCGATCGACGTGATCTGCTGCTCCAGCATCCACTTTTTCGGAAGCTTCAGGCTCCGGAAATCCCACATGCCGTTCCACTCGATGAGGATGCGCTCCGGGTCATACTTCGCGTCCAGCGCCATCATGGCTGACGGCGTCAGTTCTTCTGCGCTGTCAAACGTCTCGACGACAGTATTCGTCTGCTTCAGCAGCGCGGGCGTGTACTCGACCTCTCCTTCCTCGCACAGGATGAGCAGCGTCTTTCCCTTTGCCCGGAAGTACGGCTGCCCGATCGTATAGCTGAAGAAGCTGGTCTTTCCGCTGTCCAGGAAGCCATTGATCACATAGACCGGTTTCTGCTTATTACCGAACATTTTCTCAGCCTTTCTTCTTTTTGAACAGTTCCGCGAGCGCCGCGCCCTTAAGGCCGGCACCGATGACGCAGATCTTGCCGGTCACGTCCGCCGCGCCCGTCCTGACTTCGATCTCATCCGGCACATAGTCGAAATGGATCCATGTGCCTTCCGCGGTCGGCAGCATGCCTTTGCACCTGAGGACGGTGCCGTACTTCTCATCGTCCTCCAGCACAGCGAGGAAGCCTCTTACGTCGTCCTCGCTGTAGCGGGCCGGCGTCTCCATGCCCCAGCTCTCGAAGATCTCGTCCGCGTCGTGATCATGTTCCTCATGATCGTGGTGATGCTCATGCTCCTCATGATCGTGATGGTGCTCATGCTCTTCATGATCATGCTCATCGTGATCATGTTCTTCATGATCCTCATGATGATGGTGGTGATGGTGGTGGTGATGATGGTGATGGTGATGGGAATGATAGACCTTGTTCCCGTCCTCATCGATCTCCGGCTCCGCGTGTTCCTCTTCTTCCTCTTCTTCCTCATCATCGAAGTCATCTTCGAAGACGTCCCGGAGGAGTTCTTTCTGAAGGTCGCTCCTGCCCTCGATCGTCTCCATGACGACGCGGCCGTCCAGCTCGTCGAGCGGCGTCGTGATCACAGTCGCCTCCGGATTGAGACGGCGGATCATCTCCATTACCTTCTGAAGCTTCTCTTCGCTGCATTTTTCCGTGCGGGTCAGAAGGATCGTCCCCGCATAGGAGATCTGGTCCGTGAAGAACTCGCCGAAGTTTTTGATGTACATTCCGGCCCTCGCCGCATCCACGACCGTGACCGCGCTGCCGAAGACCATGTCGGTTCCTTCCGCCGCGTTTTTGACGGCCCGGGAGACGTCGGAGAGCTTGCCCACGCCGGAGGGCTCGATGAGGATCCGCTCCGGGGCGTACTGCGCCATGACTTCCTTCAGGGACGCGCCGAAATCGCCGACCAGGGAGCAGCAGATGCAGCCGCTGTTCATCTCGCGGATCTGGATGCCCGCTTCCTTCAGGAACCCGCCGTCGATGCCGATCTCGCCGAACTCATTCTCGATGAGCACGACCTTCGTGTCATGCAGCGCGTCCTTCAGAAGCTTTTTGATCAGTGTCGTTTTTCCGGCTCCCAGGAATCCGGAGACGATGTCAACTTTTGTCATTCTTTTCCTCCATCTCATATTCCGGCTTCGGTTTCCCGCCGGGGCCGGACTCGGTAAAAAACAGAACAAATAATGCGAAATGCCCTGATCCCGCGAAAAGGGCTTTTCACATTCCTAAAAAGATGTAAGCAGAGCTGTAAGCCGGGTTCTGTCAACGGGGCGAAGCCCCGAAGGATGATCATCTATCCAGGAGCGCCGTTGCCGGCGCCCTCAAGCGACCTACCGAAAAGCGGGCCGGGCCGGCCCATGGCTTTCCCTCCGCCCGAAGGCGGTGTTTGGTCTTGCTTCGGATGGGGTTTACAATGCCCGTCATGTTGCCATGGCGGCGGTAGTCTCTTACACTGCCGTTTCACCCTTACCGGAGGCCATAGGCCTCCGGCGGTTTGCTTTCTGTTGCACTTTCCTGGGAGTCACCTCCACCGGACGTTATCCGGCATCCTGCCCTGCGAAGCCCGGACTTTCCTCACCTGCGCCCTTGCGGGACCTGCAGCCGCGATCATCCGCTCTGCTTACACATATCGTAATTTAGTCAGTTGCGCCCGATTTGTCAAATCCGGGCAGTCCCGCCCGAAGACCTTAGACGGCGAAGCATCCGCCGCCCACGAACTCGCGGCAGATCGAATTCATCGGGAGCGCGGTCGTGTCCGCCCCGACCACATAGTCGAGGAACTTCAGAAGGCGCTTCGCTTCCACGTATTCCGGCGTTCCCGCAGGGACGCTGAACAGGAGCGGCTCCGCGTACTGCTTCAGCACCGTCAGCTCGTAGACGATCGTCGAGTTGAAGACGGCGTCGGCGTTGTCCTGGAACGGGAAGATGCCTCTCTCCTCGCCTCTCCTCACCTTTTTCCAGCCGGCGATCGTGCCCCGCGCGTCGTAGTTTCTCGTGCGGGCGTCGCGCACCATCCTGCGGATGAGACGCACGTCGCTCGTCGGGATCCGGTTGTGCGCATCGATATTGAGGCTTGTCAGCGCGCTGATGTAGATCTTGAACACCGCATCCTTCGGGAGATCCTCCAGGCAGCGCGGATTCAGTCCGTGAATGCCCTCGATCACGAGGATGTCCTCCTCGCCGAGCTTCAGGAAGTTGCCCCGGTAGACGCGCTTGCCGAGTTTGAAGTCGAAGACCGGAAGCTCCACTTCCTCTCCGTCCAGAAGATCATTCATGTCGTCGGCGAAAAGGTCCAGATCCAGCGCCTCCAGAACATCAAAATCGTAATTTCCGTCTTCGTCGATCGGCGTCTTCTCCCGGTTGACGAAATAATTGTCCATGCTGATGATGTGCGGCTTCAGTCCGAACGTTCTCAGCTGGATGCACAGGCGGTTCGCGAACGTCGTTTTTCCGGAAGAACTGGGACCCGCGATCATGACGATCTTCAGATCCTCCTTCTCGTGCACCTGCCGCGCGATCTCCGCGATGCGCCTCTCCTGCAGCGCCTCTTCCACGAGGACGAGGTCGTTGAACGCCCCGCCGCAGATCTGGTCATTCAGGTCTCCGACCGTCTCCACACCTGTGAGCTTGCCCCAGGCATCGCTCAGCATCAGCTGCTCGAACAGCATCGGGCTGTCCCGGTGCGGCAGGATCTTCGTCGGCTCTTCCTTCGTCGGAAGCAGCAGAAGGAGCCCGTCCCGGTAAGCCTGCACCTCAAACAGGTCCACGTTCCCTGTGCGGGGCATCATGTACCCGTAGAAGTAGTCATAGAATCCGTCCAGCGAGTAGACGTTGATCGTGGAGCCCCTGCGGTAATGGAAGAGCTTCACCTTGTCCTCCATACCCTGCCGGCTGAAAAGCTCGATCGCCGCGTCCCGCGGGTATGTCTTCTTCGTGATCGCGAGATCCTGCTGCTGCATCTCCCGCATCCGCTCCGCGATCCTTTCAGCCAGCGCATCGTCGATCACCGCATCCGTGCCGCGCACGATGCAGTAATAGCCGTTGCCCAGGAGAAACTCGATATTGACTTTCGCGTCAGTCCCCAGGATGTCCCGCACCGCCTTGACGAGCATCATCTGCGCCGTCCTGCAGTAGGTCTTGTGCCCGGAGTCGTCCTTTACCGTGAGGAAAGTGAGGACGCCGTCCTTCTCCACCCGCTTGGAGAGTTCCTGCATCTTGCTGTTGAAGCTGACAAGAGTGATCTTCTCCGGGTAGCGCTCCTGATACTCTTTCGCGAGAGCCTCAAATGTTGTACCTTTTTCGACCTGCTTCTGCCTGCCTTCCACCATGACTACCGGCATACTCTTTTCCTCCCTTCTGAAATGCTTCTGTCTGTTCCTTCTTCCATGTCCAAGTGATATTCAAAGCACTGTGTAAGGCTCTCCCTGGGATGCGCGCAGGACCGTGATCTCCGGGAGTTCCCTGTGAAAATAATCTTCCATATAAGGGATGAACATCTTCTCCACACCGTAGTGGCCGGCGTCGATCAGGGCGATCCCCTTCTCCACCGCGTCAATGCCGCGGTGATGCGTCACGTCCCCTGTGATCAGGACGTCAGCGCCCGCTTCCAGCGCCCTGTCCGCCTCGTCCGCTCCGGATCCGGGCAGGATCGCGCAGGTCACGATCCAGGCTTCCGGGTCCCCGTAGACCCTGACGGAGTCGACCGCGAACGCCTCCTTCACCTGCTGGGCGAGTTCGCGCAGCGTGATGTGCTCCGGGAGATGGCCGACTCTTCCGAGTCCCTCTCTCGACACGTCATCCTCGTAAGTGACCTCCAGAACTTCCCGGTCGATCAGCCCGACCGCGTCCGCCGCCGCGTCCGCCATGCCGAGCACGTCGAAGTTCGTGTGCATCGCGTACGCCGCAATGCCGCTGCGGATCAGAAGTTCAACGCGCCTGCCGACGAAGTCCGCGTCGCTCACGGTCTTCAGCGGCGAAAAAAGGATCGGGTGGTGGGTCAGGATGAGGTCCGCGCCTTCCCGGACCGCCTGCTCCGCAACGTCCGACGTGATGTCGAGCGCGAGCATCACCCGCCGGACCTCCTTGTCCGAATGGCCTGCCTGCAGGCCGGAATTGTCCCACGGAAGTGCAAAAGACGTCGGGCACAGCTGCTCCAGCTTGTCCATCAGTTCACGCAGTTTCATGTGTCCGGTCCCTCCTTGGTAAACTGAAAATGCCTCGTCCAGGATCTCTCTCTCCCTTATGAGTTCCGCCCGGCGGTCCGCCTGCCGGTCCGGGAGATCACCCTCTTCTCCCGCCGGGATCCTCCTCAAGATCGCGTCCGTCTTGCCGATCCTCTGCGAGAGAAACTGCTTCAGCACCGGATGCTTCTTCCTCAGCAGAACAGGGCCGTACCGGTCCTCCGCCTCGAGCCGGAGTCCTTCCGCATCCCCGGCAGAACTGTCCGTGTCCTCCCGCGGCTTCGCGCAGATCACGGGATAATACTTCCCCTCGTCCTCGACGAGATCCTCATCCGCGATCCCGAATCCAAGTGCGCGCAGCGCCCGCCTCACCAGATGAAACTCCGTCTGCGGCTCCAGCACCAGCACGTCGAAGCCCTTTAAGACTTCCGGCCGGTCGGCGGATGCGCTGAGGAGGATCGAAGTGATGAGAGCACCTCCCATTCCGGAGATCAGGAGGATATTGCAGCAGTCCGGATCCGGCGGCGGACAGGCGGAAAGCCCGTCCGAGCGGATCAGCACCGCTTCTCCCGCGTCAGCCATGCCGAACCGCGCGAGGTTCTCCTCCGCTTTCTTCAGCGGGCCTTCCGCGACGTCCATCAGGACCGCGCGGGCGACGGTTCCCTCCCGGAGGAGGCGGATCGGCACATGCGCGTGATCACAGCCGACGTCATAGAGGACGGCACTCCGCTCCCGGCCATCGCACGCAGAACGGATCGTTTCCGCGATCGAAGCGAGCCGGGGCGATAACTTCAGTTCCATAGTCTTCCTCTGAAGGCGCAGCCCGTGTTTTCGTTCTTTCGCCGCGCCCGTTCGCAGTTAATCCAGATAGTCCTTGAGCTTGCGGCTGCGGGACGGATGGCGGAGCTTGCGCAGCGCCTTGGCCTCGATCTGTCGGATCCGCTCACGCGTGACGTTGAACTCCCTGCCGACTTCTTCCAGCGTTCTCGCTCTCCCGTCGTCCAGGCCGAAGCGCAGGCGCAGGACCTTCTGTTCCCTCTCCGTCAGCGTTCCGAGCACTTCCTGCAGCTGCTCCTTGAGGAGCGTGAACGCCGCGGCTTCCGCCGGAACGGGCACGTTCTCGTCCTGGATGAAATCGCCGAGGTGCGAATCTTCCTCCTCGCCGATCGGGGTCTCCAGGGAGACGGGCTCCTGCGAGATCTTGATGATCTCCCGCACTCTCTCGACCGGGATGTCCATCTCCGCCGCGATCTCCTCGGGCAGCGGCTCTCTTCCGAGCTTCTGCAGGAGCTGCCGGCTGACGCGGACGAGCTTGTTGATGGTCTCCACCATATGCACCGGGATCCGGATCGTCCTCGCCTGGTCCGCGATCGCGCGGGTGATCGCCTGGCGGATCCACCACGTCGCGTAGGTGGAGAACTTGAATCCCTTGTTGTAGTCGAACTTCTCGACCGCTTTGATGAGGCCGAGATTTCCTTCCTGGATCAGGTCGAGGAACAGCATGCCGCGGCCGACGTAGCGCTTCGCGATCGAAACGACAAGGCGCAGGTTCGCTTCCGCGAGTTTGCTCTTGGCGGCGTCGCCGCGCGCCATCATGTCTTCCAGGTCTTCCCGGCTGCTGCCGGCGAGCGCGTCCAGATCCTCGTCCGTAAATTCGTAAGGAGCGATCTTCTCCTTCTGCTCCTCTGAGAGCTCCGCGCTGCCGCTCCGTATTACACTCTCAAGCAGTTCTTCATCGCCGAGCTCCTTCAGGCGGTGCGCGACGTTACCCTTGCCCATCGCCTTCGCGAGCTCGATCTCCTCGTCCGCGGTGAGCAGCGGTACCTTGCCGATCTCCTTGAGATACATGCGGACGTGATCCTCGATGTTGACGTTGTCGGCGATCGAGAGGTCGAAATCCTCGATGCGGACGTCCTTCTCGTCGTCCTCGATCATCTCGAGCTCTTCTTCGTCGACGTCGTCGTCCTCATCCATCGTGGTCTTGAGGACCTCGATGTCGTTCTCCTCGAGCATGGAAATGATCTGGTCGTACTGCTCGTCCTCGAGCTTCAGGTCGACGAACGCGTCGATCACGGCCTGGTACTCCAGGATGTTCTTCTTTTTATGGGCGAACTCGATCAGGTCCTGGTAGCGGCGCGCGAAATCCTCCCGCTCCTTTTCGTCGAAGCGGTCAAATCCTTCCTGCTGCTCCTCTTCCTTCTCCTGGTCCCGGTCGGAGCGGGCGCTCTTCTTCGCAGTCCCCTCAGAAGCGGCTTTTTTCTTCTTTCCGGACTTTTTCTCTCCGGCTGCCTTTTCTTTTTTAGCGGGCTTCTTTGCCTCGGCAGGCTTCTGCTCGTTAGCCGGTTCTGTCTCCGCGGCAAGGCCTTCCGCTTCCGCAGGAGCTGTCTCTTCCGCAGGAGCTTCTTCCTGGATCTCACCCTTTTTGGCAGCGTTCTTCTTCGACGAAGACTTCTTTTCCCCGGACGCGCTCTTTTCAGCCTTGCCCTTTCCGGAGGATCTCGCTTTCTTCGGCTTCGCCGCGGCTTCTTCCGCCTTCGGCTCCGCCTCTTCCGCAGCCGGTTCCCCGGCGGCTGCTTCCGCCCGGTTCTCTTCCGCCGCTGTTTCTTCCGCTTTTACCTCTTCCGCCTTGCTCTCCGCTTTTTTCTTAGACGAAGTTTTCTTCGCTTTCTTCGGCTTCGCCGCGGCTTCCTCCGCCTTCGGCTCCGCCTCTTCCACGGCAGATTCCGCGGTGAGGATCTCTTCGCTCACCTGCTGTGCGGCTTCCTGTTTCGTCTTCTTCGTATCTTTTTTTGCAGCCATTTCCTACCCTGTCCTTTATTGCTTTTTCTGAACACCGTATCTGAACACGCCGCCGGAGCGCTGCCGCTCCGCGCTAAGCGTGGGAGACTGTTATCACGGGAGCCGGATCTTCAGCCTGCCCAGCGCCTCCATGCTTTTCTTTGCGCTGACCAGTTCCGTGAGTAGAGAGGGATCCTCGTCCGCCTGCGCTGCAAGCCGCTGCACGGATGCGCGCCGCACCGAAGTGAGAATGTCTTTCAGCGCCTTTTCCCGGTCCTCCGGCGGTTCGCTGAGCCTTGTCTCAAAGAGCGCCGCCGCTTCCCGCTGTTCCTCTTCCTCCGTGAAGATCCCCACGGCGCCTGCCGCGGCCGCGCCGGGATTGTCCGGATCCTTCCCCAGCAGCTGGAAAAATCTTTCCGCCGCCCTCTTCGTGATCTCGTCCGAGAAATCCTCCGCACGGATATGGTCCCGGATCTGCGGCCACACAGCGGGCTCGTCGGCGATCCAGGTCAGAAGGAGCCGCTCGTTCTTTCTCTGCGCCTTTTCGGCAGCGGATTCCCTTCCACCCGCGAAAAGGTTCCGCGGCCTTATCTCGCGGGGCGCTTCCTCTTCTTTCCCTGTCCCGGCGGAGTCATAGGAGGCGACCATGCGCCGCAGCACATCCTCGCGGATCATGTATTTCTGCGCCGCCGCAGCAAGGTAGTTCTCCCGCTCCATCTCCTCTTCGAAGGCGCAGAGCTTCTTCGCGACAAGGCGGCAGAATTCCGTCCGCTGCGCCGGATCATCCATCCGGTAATTGCCCTGCTCCGTGCGGATCTCGAAGAAGAACGCGTTCTCCGCTTCGTCGATCCTCTTCTGGAATGCCTCTTTTCCCTCGGCGCGGATGAACTCGTCCGGGTCCTTGTGGGGCCGCAGATCCAGAACTCTGCACCGCATGCCGGCCCGCCGGAGGATGTTCATGTTGCGGATCGCGGCGCGGGTTCCGGCTTCATCGCTGTCGTATGAGAGGATCACTTCCCTGACGAGCCGTTTCAGGATCGCCGCCTGCCCCTCCGTGAAGGAAGTGCCGAGCGAGGCGACCGCTTCCGGGAATCCCGCCTGATGCATCGCGATGACGTCCATGTAGCCCTCACAGAGGATGCGGTAAGGCTTCCTGCTGCGGCGCGCGAGATTCAGGCCGTAGAGGTTGCGGCTCTTGTCGAACACCGGCGTCTCCGGAGAGTTCAGGTACTTGGGCTTGCCCTCTCCCATCACGCGCCCGCCGAAGCCGATGACTCTCCCCGCCTGGTCCTGGATCGGGAACATCACCCGGTTCCAGAACTTGTCATGCAGGCCTCTCTTCTCGTCAAACGCCGCGACGCCGGCTTCGAGGATCGCATCGTCTGGAAATCCTTTTTCCCTGAGATGCGCCGTCAGGTCGTTCGCTGCGCCGTCCGCGAAGCCGAGCCCGAAGCTCTTCATCGTCTCCTTCGAGAGTTTCCGCCCCTCCAGATAGCGGAGGCCGGCCGCCCCCTTGGGGGATCGAAGCATCCTATAGTAGTAGACGGCGCTCTCCCGGTTGATCGACAGAAGGAGGTTCCTTCTCTCCTCCCGCTTCCTCATCTCCTCCGAGCGCTGCTGCTCCGGCAGGCGGATCCCCGCCCGCTCGGCAAGCTTCTTCAGGGCTTCCTGGAAAGAGCAGTTCTCGTATTTCATGAGGAACGTGAGCGCGTTGCCGCCTGCGCCGCACCCGAAGCAGTAGAAGATCTGCTTGCCCGGGGACACGGAAAAAGACGGCGATTTCTCGCTGTGGAACGGACAGAGCCCGAAATAGTTCGCTCCGCTTCTCTTCAGTTGAACATAGGGAGAAATGATGTCCACCACGTCATTCGCGCGAAGGACTTCCTCCACCGTCTCGTCCGGATAATACATAATAAACGCCGTGCGCAGGATCCTACAAACATGTGCCTGTCTGTATTATTCTGCGCGCGGCGCTGATTTCCTTT
>JAEEGL012045043.1_pt1 | contig 18568 bp, 23 predicted proteins | sample 9134231 | NCBI WGS metagenome assembly JAEEGL01 (sample SAMN16246548, study PRJNA631951) | gut metagenome | biome: gut microbiome; feature: rumen; material: fiber-attached | host: Bos | place: Iran: Karaj | collected 2018-10 | reverse complement strand
TATTATCTTGATATCCATCTTTAAAATGAGTATCCATGGTAAACAATATCATCATAAATGGTTTATCATCACTAGATAATTCTTTTAACTCTTCTTTAGAGAATTCTAATACTTTCTTATCTTCTATACCCCACCATTCAAAGTAATGTTTATCAACTAATCCTTTTTCTTTTGCAGTATTATTATCAAATATTTTATAATTACCATTATCAATTGAATATAAATCCAAAGCACCAAATTCTTTTTCACTACCTTGTATTAATTCAAGATTATAACCATTATCACGTAATATATCACCAAGAGATTTAACATTTTTCATAAATGGTTTTTCTTTTGTATAACCATCAAATAACTTAATGTTAACTGGTGTACCAGTAGTACTAGCTGTTATAGATGAAATAGTAAATGATGTACTAGTTAAAGTATAAGCGCCTCCTAACAAATTAGTATTAGAGAAATTATAATTATTTAAAGCAACATTTTCAAGTTCTGGGATAATTGATTTATTAAAAGCACCCCCATTATTCTTAGAAAATAATGATGATTCCATACTCTCTAAATATATAAGAATTAAATTTCTTTTTTTATTAGGTAATGTTACTTTAACATTATTAGTATCAACATAATACTTTTCATATATATCAGTATTTTTACTTTTATAAATAATATATTGATCTAAGCGAACTACTTTAATTAATGTAATTAAACTAATAACAAAGATACTAATAGCAAAAATTAGTTTAAGTTTTGGTTTTTTTAATACATATTTATTTAATAAAATGAATATTAATAAAGATATTGTAAATGGCCAAAAACAAGCCATTAATGTATCAAAAACAACTGTTATAGAACCACCAGCTCCCATTTGATGTGAAAGTAAATAAGCAAATTCATAGAAACTAACTGTTCCCATAACAAAAATATAATAATATATCATACAAAAGATAATTATTGATAAAAACATTAATATATAAGATATAATTACCATACTATCACTTCCAAGATACGATTATATCACAAAAAACAGGAATATATCCTGTTATTTATTTTTTATATCTATAACACCATATTCTGATTTAGTACCTGTTTTAAACTTTATAGCCCAATCACTAATACCAGAATTAACTATAAATGTAGTTTTATCTCTAGTTTCTATTCCATATACTCTATCATTTGCTTTAAGTAATAAACCAAAATATCCTAAAGGTATTAATTGTCCCCCATGAGTATGACCAGATAATACTAAATCAACTTCTGCTTCTTTTTCATTATCATAATCATTAGGCTGATGATCTAACATAATTATATATTTATCTTTATTTATATCTTTAGTTAAATTAATTGCATCAACTCTATTCCTAACACTCTTATCTTGCCTTCCAACTATAGTAATCTTATCCGTAATACCAATACATTTATCTTCTAATACTATAACATTATTCTTTTCTAACTCTTCTCTTAGTTTAGTTCCTCTATCGCTATAATAGCCTTTATCATGATTACCAAAAATAAAGTAAGTTCCATATTTAGTTTTTAATTTACCTAGTCCACTAGCTGCTTCCTTCATATCATCATAATTAGTATTATCATCAATAAAATCACCAGTTAATACGACAATATCTGGATTTAATTTATTAACTTCTTCCATATAATTAGAAAATGTTTTGCCATCAAATGTTGCCCCAATATGACTATCTGATATTTGAACAATTCTAAAGTTATCTGTACCAATATCTTTTTCCGTATATAAAACATAATTAGTTTCTTTAACATTATATGCATTGAAGTACCCATTAATAAGTATTACTGTTGATAAAAGTATACCAATGGTTAATATAATGTAGTTATTAATTTCTTTCTTAGTTAATTTTTTAATGATTAAGAATACTAGTTTTGTTAACCAAATAATAACTATTAAATGTATATAAACTACTATTGCATTAACCATATCAATTACTATTCCTATAATAAATAATAAAAGTGGTATTAATGATATTATCCACGATAATACTTTATTTTTAATATATTTATCCACAATTTTGTGGATAAATCTTACAAATGATATTGAAGAAATAACTAATAATATTGCTACTACTATCAATAATAATAAATAAATCCACATATATACCTCCATAATATTATTATACATTAAAAAAGAAGATTTATAATTTAAATAATTTTAAATTACTTATCTCCTATTTCTAATTTTTTTACTTTTTCTTGTTCTTTCCACTTTTTATATTCTTCTGGCATACATACTGCACAAGGACGGTATCCTGCTTTAATAGCTGTATTTTCATCTTTAAAGAATACTCTATTTATAAAATATTTACCTTTACTTAACCAATTCTTAGCTGATGGACAATCTAATTTACCATAAATCATTAGTTTTTTATTACCACCTAATGTCCCTGGTGTATCACTTAAATATTCTTGACCATTTTCATCAAGTAATTTAAACTTTTTACCATCATATTGTCTTTTAGCTTGTTTTAAATTATATAATAATCTTTCATATCGTTTTTTAAGATCAATATTAGCTAAGATATTATCTCTAATACTTTCTTGACTATTATCATAATTATCTATATCTTCAATAAATAAATCTTTAGCTATATCAATTATTTCACCATTAACAAGATTATAATAATGTCTTCCAATTGATGTATCACATCTAAGTATTTTTCCACCAAAGAAATCATTAACTACTAATGCAATACATGATGTTTTACCTAGACTATATGGTCCTGTTTCATAACTTGAAACAATCATTAATAGTTCTTTTAATTCATTTAATATCATAAACCACCTATGTTATTTATTTAGATAGTTACATACTTTAGTAAAACATGATATTTGATTTTCATTTAATTCACCATTTTTTACCATATCTTTTAGTTTATTCATTGTAAACCAATTAACTTCACTTAATTCTTCAACTTGAATAGTTATATCATTCAAATCAATATCTTTATTTACTAAATACATTTTATAACAATCTTTACCATCACAACCAGAATCAAATAGAATAAATTCTTCATTAGAGAAATCTAAGCCAAGTTCTTCCTTAACTTCACTAATAATTCCTTCTAATGGTGTTTCACCAGATTTAGGATGACCCCCAGTTACTCCCCAATCTCCACCTTTTGATAGAGATCTTTTTTGCATTAAAAATTCTCCCTTACTATTTCTAATAACAACCATAACTACCATGGGATAATATCCGTTTGGTATAGAATCTCCTTTATAGTAAGTTTTATCAGTTTTAATACCATTTATATCATATAAATCTCGAAGTTCTTTCATAATAATCACATATTTATTATAACATAATTATTTTAATGGTCTTGGATTTCTTACTAGCTCTTCAAAAGCAAGTGATTCTTTAAATTGAATATTTTGCATAGCTTTTGATATTCTTTCTAATCTTTCAAAACGATCTTCACTTTCTACTGCTTGTGTATAGGCATTTGATGATGCAAAAGATAATTCTACTAATTTCTCTGCTAATTCATTCATATTCATTTTCTTTGAATTAATAGTTTGAGCTATTTTCTTATCTACTAAGTCTTGTGTATCAGTAGTAATACTAGTTCCTTTTAAACTATGAAGTTTATTAGATAATTCTTTTAATTCACCTAATGTTAAATTATTAATACGACTATTTAATAAAGCTAGTTTTTCTTCTTCATTTTCATAAAAATCAACCATATCTTTTTCTACTTCACAAATACTATCTACAATACTTTCTACTTCTGTTTTCATACCAATAACCTCCAAAACTAATTACGGTTATTTATTATAACATAACTTTATTATTTTGAATATTATTTTTCTCCTATCTTTTTACTTTTTATTTTCTCTTCTATTATATCAATTATTCCATTATTTAATGAATATTTAACTAAATCATCAAAATCCGCATAATAACCTTCACCAAACAAGAAATACTTATCTTTTGAAAAACCAATTCCTTTTGATGTTGCATGATTATATTCATCAAAATTAGTTCCATATCTTACTGATGCTGAAAATTCAATAGTATCTTCTTCCTCAAGAGCTTTAAAAGATATGATTTTACCATCAATTCCAATATAGAAACATAATTCATTATTTTGACCTATTCTTGATAGAGGTATATCACCACTACTAAACTTATCTACACTAACCATTCCATACATATAACTATTAAACCAGTCATCACCTTTATCATAAACCGTATCTTCTACCCACCCCTTTATGCTTAAATAATTAAAATCTTTATTTATCCATGTAACACTATCATTTCTTCCTACCATTGCATATCCATATTCATTAAAATCAGTAGCTATATTATATAGATGTTTCATTAATTTATTATCAGATTCTCTTATATAAGCATAAAAACCATTAGCTAATTTAACTAGCTTATATCCATTAATAAATTCACTTTCTTCAACTATTTTTTTATTATTCCAATCATACTTATCTCTTTCAACTTGATAAACATTTTTGTGATCTCCATTAATTATATAACGAAGATTATAACTTGCTTCTAAACTATTTATATCTTTAATCATATTATTTACCTCCTAATTTTTTTATAATACTTTTTAAAGAATCATTTTCTTTATTTAATTCATTATATCTTTCTTCTAATAAGCTATTATTGTAAGCAATATAACGATTTATTTCATTAATTACTTCTTCTTCTGTTTTTAGAATACACCATCCAAAATATTCATCACGATGCATTCCATCTAAAACTTTACCATTTTCGAGTTTTATATTATATATATAAACACGACATTCACATGCGTTATAACTTAGATCTCCTGATAAATGATAACCAACTACCTCACCAGGAATTAATTTACCTTCTTTTATTCTTTCAGATAGATCTTCTTTATTTTTAAATATATAAACCTTATCCCCGATATCTAGTGTTCTATAAATCATAATCCCTCCCTGCAAAATCATTATATGATATGAGATATCTAAAAGCACTCTACTTCTCTCTACTTTTGGTAGAACATAAAAAAAATAGTTAGATAAACTAACTATTTAGGCATTTTTTTAGCCATTTCATGATTCATATAACTAACATCATCAGTTACTTCTTTTATTGTTTTAATAAAACTAGGGATCTTTATTACATCTTCTTCACTACTTAATTCTATTTCCATAATTGCTTTATCATCCCATTCTGGGAAAATATCTATTTCAAAATATTGATTATTTTCTGATAAACAATATCTAGTTTTACGTATGGTATGTAATTTACTATCCGCATCCATTAATAATCTTAAATATTCATCTTGAGTAAGTTTTCTTTCTACTTCAATACGTTTCATATTAGTAATCTTTTTCTTCTCAGTTAAATAGTATAAGTAATCACCATCAATACCTCTAGCTCTTACTCTTCTTTCAATATCATCTTCACTTTTTAAATATGTTTGTGTTATATCTACTTTAGTACAATTAGGCATGTTTTCTAATAATTTAATATTTGGATATTGAATTAAGAATTTTCTTTCTATTTCAAGTGGTTCTGGTTCTCCTAAGAATACTGTTATTTCTTTTAATAATCTTTCTAGTTTCTCTTCAAAATCTGAGCTATTATCAATTATTCTAAAATGTGGATGGCCTGTCCAAGCTGAAATAATTTTATCATCAACTACTCTTGCTTCAGAAACAGACTCATATCTTGCTATATTACTTTCATGATTATAAACACTTTCTTTACCTTTAGCTGCTGTTACTAAATGAAATACTGCATCATAAGAATCTCTTTCTCTTATTTCACTAGTTCCTAAATCTTTAAGTATTCTTCTAAATTCTGTTTCGGTCATATAAGCTTTATTATCTAATACACCACGGTCACAAACTATTAATATTTTTTTATTTTTCATTGTTTTAGCTGCACCTTCAAAAATAGCTTCTTTTTCTTTTTGTAATCTTATTTGATGTATTTGATAATCATAATTAGAACCACATGTCCATGGTGCTATACCATTAGATATTAATTCTGTAGCTGTTTCTGGTATATTAATAACTGTATAACCTCTTTTAGAGAAATAATTATTAACCCATGTTAGAGCAGTTGTCTTACCTGCACATGGCCCACCAGTTAATACTATTTTACTAATTTTAACATTACTCTTTTCTTCTAAATTATCTAATAATTCTTCCATTGATACATTATATAATGTTGATAATAATTTTAATTTAGTTAAATTGGGTTTTGATTTACCTGTTTCCCATTTACTAACTGCTTTATCAGTTACTTTTAATTGATGAGCAACATATCTTTGTGTTAAACCATTATCTTTTCTTAGTTTATATAAATAATTACCATAATCAATATTTTCCATATCCACCTCACAAAATCATTATACTACATTATTATCTACTCTTAGTCAATATTTATCTACTTTTAGTAGAGTTTTATAAAATAAAAAAAGTAGTTATTAAACTACTTATTTTACACTACCACCTAATTTATCACCATCAATTATTTCAGAATCATTATCAATACTATCACCAGAAAAAAGTGTGTTAAAAAGTGTATTCATACAAACCGTAGAAAACGCATCTACAAAACTCATTTTTTTCTGTGAACTTTTAGATAATTCAGCATACTTTTCGGCATATTTCTCTAATTCATCAAGTTTTTCATCAGTCATTTGCTCTACTTTAACATTTAATGGATTTAAACATTGAATATCACCACTTGTATTTAAATAATCCACCATAATTTCACAAAATTCTCTTTCAGCATCGTCAGGATTTAAACCAACTTCTATACAAACATATCTAATATATGATTCATCATATGCTTCTAGCATAACAGAATCATACATTCTCATAACTTTTTCTTCTAGTGAAAGACTATCATTAATGAAGTCTTCTGGTTTTCCTCCATTACGCATTGTTTTTATAGCTTCAACCATAACTTGAATTGCTCTATTTTCTGAAGGAAGTTTTATAACACTTAAACCATTTCTATTGTTAAACTTATTCATTACAATAGTACGAAGTGCATAATAATATAATTTAGCAATTCTTAATTCATGCTCATTTTCTGGATTATTAAGTATATCTAGTAATTTATCACTATCATCATAATCTTCCTCAATTTCTTTTTGAATTTGCTCTAATACAGTTGGTGTTTTATAAACCTCATTAATATACATCTCTAATTTTGAAATAAAATCCATATTATCTTCCATAATGTCCCCCTCTGAAAAATACTTTGTATATTATATCTTAAAGCAGTTAAAAAGTCAAAAAAATAAGAGTTTCCTCTTATTCATCAATATATTTTATAAATCTTTCATATGTTTTATTATGACCAATTTGATTTGGATGTAATCCATCAATATAATCATTTTTATCTAATACATTATCCATTGGTATATATTTTATTTTATAATCACCACATAGTTTTTTAAGTATATTATCATAGATAGATAATGTTTCATTACAATAGAATTTACCAGGTTTCCAGAAGAATTTATCATCACTTTGTATTCTAGCTAAACCTATAATAATTAATTCTGAATCTTGTTCTTTGACATATTTAATTATCTTTTCAATATTACTTTTATAATCATCTAAACTAGTTTTAAGATTACCATTATATTCTTGAGTATCATTAACACCAATATCTAATATAACAACATTTTTAAATTCATCACTTTTAAATGAATTATAAATACTATCTATCTTACTTAAAATAACTGTACTTGTTGCTCCTGGGAAAGCTGCTATATGTACATAATTACTACACACTTTAGAATCATCTTTACTAACAATATATTTTTTAAATAATGTAGCCCAACCTAATGTATCATAGTCACCTATTCCATATGTAAGACTATCACCAACTACTATATAATTATTATTCATTTCTTCTCCCTTGATATTTGCATGTTTTAGATAACACTTTATATGGATGTTCTTCTCGATATTTCTTTCTTTCATCCTTTGGCATAACAATTACTTCTTCAGCTACATCCATATGTAATATACCATCTAAGTGATCTAACTCATGAGATAATACCGTTACTGGAAAACCTTCATACGTTTCATTATGAATAACACCTTCAGGATCATAATACTCTATATTCATTTCATATGGTCTATTGACTAATCCCATATTATCTAAACAACTAAGACAAGCTTCCCAATATTGAGTAAGACCTTTTCTTGATTTAATAACTGGATTTATTAATACTTTAGCTTCGTTATAACTTTTATCTTCTATTGGTACATCTAAACTAGTATTTTTCAAATATACTATTCTTTTAGGAATACCTATTTGAACAGCTGCCAAAGCAAAGCATTCAGTTTCTTCACAAAACTGTTTTAATAATTTAATATCATTAAGATATGATTTATCATTTAAATCTACTTCTTTAGATATTTGTCTTAGATAATCTAAATCATTTTCTATTGTTTTTCTAATTATCTCCATTTTAATATCCACCATCTATTTTAATAACTTCATCATTAATAAACTCTGCATCATCACTAGCTAAGAAACATACTACTTTACCTATTTCACTAGGTTCTGCAAATCTCTTTTTATAAATCTTCTCTGTTTCTTCTTCTATTAATTCTTTTGGTAATTCTTGATTCATTTCAGTATTAACCCAACCAGGTGCAACACAATTAACATTAATATATGGTGCAAATTGAATAGCTAAGTTATGAGTTAAATTAATAACTCCAGCTTTTGATGCATCATAATCAATACTAGTTGGGAAAAATGAATTAATACCATTAGTACTAGAAATATTAATTATTCTACCACATTTTTGTTTCATCATAACTTCACCAACATATTTACTAACAACAAATGGTCCAATTAAATTAGTAGTTAATGTTTGTTTCCAATCTTCAACAGTTCTATCTTCAAATTCTTTATCAATAGCAATACCTGCATTATTAACTAATACATCTATTTTACCAAATTCTTTAATGATATTATCAACCATATTTTTAACATCATTTTCATTAGCTATATCTGCTCTTACAGTAATAGCTTTTATATTATAATCACTTTGTAATTGTTCTTTTAACTCAGTAGCTTCTTTCTCACTATTTTTATAATTAATAACTACATCATAACCTTTTTTAGCAAATTCAGTTATAGTTGCTCTACCAATTCCCCTTGAACTTCCAGTTACTAAAACCACTTTATTCATATAATCCTCCACCAATAATTATAACATAAAAAAACTGTCGTTTGACAGTTTTATTTTAGCTTTTTACAACTAGATTCGTCTTTGCCTTCATTTAATGGCTCATCACTACTATTATGATAGGCAAAAGATTCTCTATATCTAGCATCTCTTAATGCTTCTTTAATCTTATTCGTTCTTGCTACTTTTTCATCAAAATTTGATGAACCACTATAAGCTCTTGAATTATTCATAGCTATATTAGCAAATGCAGTATAAGCTGACTTTCTTTTTTCTACTTCATCATCATATAATTTTCTTAGTTCAGTTAAATAATCAATTTCATCACCAACTACATTATCAATAAATTCCAATCCATATTTAGAAAATTCTAATAATAGTTTACCAAGACATGTTATATAGTATGGATCAAATGAATATTTCCTAGCGATATTAGAGATTTCTTGCCATGACTTATTTTCTCTTAAGCTCTTCATTACTTCACCAGCAACTTCATAAGCTCTCATGAATTGAATTATTATATCATCTTTAACACTACCTGCACCATAAACTACTTTTTTAACTTGTTTTTTCCAATCTTCACATTTATCAGCAGGACAGTATTCACTATATTTGTTTAATTTATTAATATAATCTTCAGCAGTATAATCATATGTTTCTGTTTTGCCAGTCTCGTCATTATATTTAGTTAAAAAAAGATATTTAGCCATTTTAACACTTTTAATAACATTTTCTGGAGTTAAACCAAACATTTTCTTCATACCATTAAATGCTCTTGCTCCATCATTTCTACGACTAAATTCGTCTTTTGTGTATTTGCTTACCGCAAGATAAGCATTATCTAGTGTTACAGTTCTACTATCTAATCTAACATCTTCAAAAATAGCATATGCGCTTCTACCATTTTCTCTTTCTTTAATTAGTTTTTCTACTACATCATCAAGAATATCCATTTCTTTAACTCTAATTTCTTTCATAAATCCCCCAGAACAGTTAATTATTATACTTAAGAAGAAATAAAAAGTAAATAAAAAACTGTAATCACACAGTTATTTTATTAATACTATCTTTTATTTCTTCTTTTTGAGCATTAAAATCAAACTTAGTTACTGGTATTCTACCAATCATCTCAACTCTTAAGAAATAACTAAGTGTATCAAAAGACTTCAATGTTTCTTCTGTTCCGCTACCACTTCCACCAGCACAAGCAATACAAATTACTTTTTTACCCTTAATCTTAGAATCATCATTAAACGCATCACATCTTTTTAATCTATCAAAAAATGTCTTAGCTGATTCACTCATTTCATGAAAATAAACTGGTGTAACAAATATATATGCATCAAAACTAGACATATGACTATATAAATCATTAAAATCATCTTTTTGAACACAAATATGTTTATCACCACAAATACCCCAACCTCTTTTACCACATGCATAACACTTATTAATATTCTTTTTATTAATACATATATGTTCTGTTTCAATACCTTTTTCTTTTAATTCTTTTTCACATACTTCTACACAAGAAAATGTAAGACCAATTTTATTAGGAACAAAACTATCTTCATTAACTAAATTATTACTAAAACTCAATATTAATACTTTCATAAACACTCCTAAAACCAATTATATCATAAAAATAAAACTCTGCATTATTTAGCAGAGCTTTTTGTCATCTGTTTTTGCTTTTCTTCTTGTTGTTGTTTAAATAAAGTTATTAATGGTTCATATTCATTGTCACTCCAACTAACACGTAACTTTTTTAATACCGCCTTAGGATCAAACGAAATCTCAGCATTCTCACAAAATTCTATTAATTTAATGAAATCAAAACATGATAAACGTGCAGTTTCAACTAATTTAGGACGACGTTCAAACTTAAATACTATTTCACCACCATTAATAAATTTAATTTGTTCTTCTTTAGTAAAATTATATCTATCTAATACTCTTGATAGATTAATTAATTCGTCTTCTAATTCTTTCATAAAACCTCCCTAAACTATATTTATAATACCTTTACATCATTTATATCTAATATAAGAGCTAATACATCCGCTCTTATATTATCTTTTTCTGTTAAGATACCTAAACTAATAATATTATTACCTGATTCATAATCTTCAAAAGTACATTTACCTTCTACTTCTTCTAAATCACCAAATTCAATATTCTTTATATATTGATGACCATCTCCCGTTTTATTAAATACTTGATTATTATATTTAATAGAATCATCTGATAATCTTTCATATCCCATATCATTAACTATTCTACCAATATATAATAATTCATCATCAGGTATAATAACTAATACTCGATTATTACTTAATTCACATTTAACATATGATGCACTACTATCTTCTTCTATTGAATACCAAGTCTTAGTTTTTACTAAATAATCAACCCCGTTAATAAGTAAATGAGTATTCTCTTTAATATTATTAACTAATTCGTTCATGTTTCCTCCTTTTTTTATTATATCATATTTTTTTAATTAAAATAAAAAAGATTATCATAAGATAATCTAATTAAATTCTACTGTTGATAATAGTTTATTAACAAACTCATCATTAGTAATTTCTTCACCATTAAGAGTTATTATATATTGTTTATTTTTATTTAAAATATGTATTTCTTTCATAGAATATGGAGATGAATTATTAATATCAATAATGTAACCAGTAATATCACCTTTAATTAATGCAATACTATTAAAATCAATTATAGTTACATCCGCAAAAGCATTTAATATATAGTTTCTTTTCATATTACTTATCAAAGTAAAGATATTATTCTTAAAATAGTAATTATTCTTTATATACATTAATAAATCAATATCATTTTTTATTTCATTCTTATCTAAAAACTTCTTCATACTATCACTAGTATTTATTAATTCATAATCTTTATCATTCATTCCTAAACTAATAGATTCTATATCAAGTACATTAATATATTGGCTCATTGAACTAGCAGAATAGAATGATTCTACTTCCTGATTTTTATTTTTCTTAACTTTAATAAGTGAAGTTGGATTAGCATTAGTATAATCTTCAAAATAATTAGCTATACTCATATCTTCTATATTCATACGTTTACCATCATATTCTTCTTTGTTAACGTATACTATTTTATCAAAAATAGCATTAGTATCCATCTCTACTTTATCATAACTATACTTATTCAACATAAATGCTTTATAACCAAAAAACATTGATAAACAAACCCCTACAATTACATAAATTAATATATTCTTATATTTCTTTGTTGCTTTAACACTAGTATCGATTTTTTCAATCATTTTTCTATCCTCCTTTAATAATATATCTAATGATATATTGAAATCGTCACTTATTTTTAATAATGTTTCTAAATCTGGATAAGACTTACCATTTTCCCAATTTGATATAGTTTGTCTTGTAACATAATACTTATCAGCTAAATCATCTTGAGTAAGATTATTCTCTTTCCGAATCTTTATAATATTCTTACCAAGTTCCATATTTCCTCCTATCATCAAAATCATATTATTAGATTAATAAAATGTCTAGCAAAGATTATTTGCATTACTTTAATTTTATCATAAAAAAAAGGATTTTTAATCCTCTTTAATTATTTTATTGAATAATAGTGTCAACTATTATTTTTAATGCTTCCTTAGCTTCTGGTATTGGCATTAATGGATAAGCATGGTTCATATCTTTTCCAACTATTAATTTATTATTAGATTTATCAAGTTTTTTATATAACTCTATAATATTTGGATAAAATAATTCACTTGTACCAACAAAAGTAGTTAAATTATTAATACTTTTTACATCACCATAAATTGGACTAACTCGCCAATCACAATCATCTAATTCATCTTTCCACAATCTACCTGCCACTATTAATCCTTCTTTATCTAATAATGGATCAAGCGCTTTATAATCATCTATTTTTTTATTTTTCATAGATATATCTAACCATGGTGATAAAAGAATTAATTTATCAGGTAACTTAATATTGTTCTTTTTAAAGAACATATTTAACGATATAGCTAATCCTCCACCAGCTGAATCTCCCATAATAATTATTCTTTTATTTTCTTTAAGAGATTCTTGATAGATAGGAATAATTAAATCAAATGCATCTTGATATGTACCAAAAGGAATTAACCTATATGTTGGAATAATAACTTTTGCATTAGTATTCTTAATTATTTTTTTTAAAAATAACCAGTGAAAAGTAGTCATTTCATTACAGAAAGCCCCACCTGGTATATAAATAATAATATTATTGGTATTACCATCCTCATTTGCATAGAATATTCTACCATTATTATTATCAATCCATCTAGTTTTAAGTAATTTAGATGGTTTAGCTTTCTTTTCACCTTCACTAATTCTTTTATTAACTATACTATTTCTTTTAACCCCATCGGTTTTAGGAGTCATACTAAGTAATTTAGATACTCCTTTAGCAGACATACTTCTTTTCATAAAACACCAATTTCTTTTTAATACTATTTTTTTCTTGTAAGACATATTCTTACAATTGAACCTATTAAGTTATTTTCTTACATTTACAAGAGAATAAGTAAGTTTTTCTTCGAAATTTATATTATCTTTATGCTTTCTTGCATAATCAAATACTACATCAAAGAATTCTCTAGGAAGTACAAGTGGGTCACCAACGGAATCTACTTCATAGTTATATTCATCAGTATCTATATTATAATCTACTTCTATAAAAAGACCTGTATTTACAAAAGCTAACTCTACTCTTACATGTTCAATATTATCATTAAGACTATAATTATCTATTTCATAATTACAAAAATTATAATACACATTTATATAATCAAAATAATCATATAATCTCTTTTCTTTAAATAAATTATCAATATTTATATCTATTATGTCACTTCTAGCTTTATCAAGTAATTTAATATATCTTTCTTTTATATCTTCATTACTTAATAATTCACCTCTTGCAACTTCGAAACTATCCTTATAATCAATTTTTCCATTAGAAGATAAATCAATATATTCATTACCTACTATATTAAAATAATGTTTTCCATCTTTTGTACAACACATTATTTTTCCACCATATACATCATTTACAATTAATGAAGTAATATCACTTTGATCAATTGATGAATTCAATAATTTACTTAATAGTTCTATTCCCATAAAACCCTCCTAAAATAATTGTATCATACTATTAAATAAAAAAGCCTTACTTTACAAGGCTTTATTTTAATTTTTCTTTAATAATATTTATTTTATTATTATTTTCTTCTATTACTTTAGGATCAGTCGAATCTACAAAATAATCTAAGAATTCAAAATCAAATAACATATATTCAGTTATTCCATTAAAGTAGTTAATTATTCCATTAATTTCTTCGATATTATCTTCTTTAGTAGCAAAACCAGACATAACTAAATATATCTTTTTACCCTTTAATAACTTATGATTATAAAAAGTATTAAATCTATCTAGTAAGTTCTTTAATATACCATTTATATTACTTATATACATTGGACTAGCTAATACTATTTTATCTTCCTTTAATATTTCATCATACAAATTATTAGTAATATAATCATTTAATACACAATGTCTTGGTAAATCCTTTTCACAACTTTGACAACCTAAACAAAAATATATTTTCTTATTAGATAGAGATATTAATTTATCATTATCAGTCTTAATACTATTTAAGATATTATAACAATTCTCTTCTCTATTAGAACAATTTATTAATAACATTTTATCACTTCCAATATAATTATATCATAAGTTCAATGTATCTTATCAAGTGTAAAAGAATATGATATAATTATAATTGGTGAGTATGGAAACTATACAGGAATAGGAAAACACTAACAAATGTTAGTGTTTTTATTTTTCTACATAGTAGTAAGCATTACAAACATCTTTAAAACCAAACTTTCTATATATATCAGCTGGATAAAAACCTTCTTCTGTTTGTAAAAATGCAATATCTACATTTTTATTCTTACTAATTTTTAGTTGTTGTCTTAATGCTTCTTTACCTATTCCCTTTTTTCGATATTCTTTTTTTACTGCCAAACCATATATTCCACAAATTCCATCACCATATACAGATACTGTTACCCCTACTATTTCTCCATTTACTTTTACAAAGTAAAATTCTCTCTTATATTTAGAATCTGCAGTTTCCTTATAGTTTTCGTAAATATCTATATAACCTTTATCTAATGAACCATATGGATCTTCTTCATCTCCTGTACTAAAACATTCATCATTTATAATAGCAACCTTTTTCATATCATTAGTTTTAACTAATTCAACATCCAAAGTTCCATATTTACCCATAGTTTCCAAATTATCAAAATCATCAAATATTTGCCAAACTTCATTTTTTACTTCTTCAAATGAATTTTCATCAAAATAATCTTTTCTATTATTATATATTGTTTCATTTGCTGGAGAAACTATATAACAAACTTCTCTATTAAGATTATTCATTTGTTCATTAATACTTTTTTGAATATTATAAAACTCATCTTTATCTTTAACATTTATATTTGAAATATAATTAGAATCATAATCTGTAACCTTTTCACTGTAAGCGATTACATAATTATTCTTGTTAATAATTTTATCTATGTAAAACCCTTCATTGGCATATATATAAAAGTTATTTAATTTTTTTATTAAATCAATATTATACATTTTAACTCCTCTTTGTAATTATACTATATATCATTATAAAATAAAAGATTATCCCAATTGGAATAATCATTGTATTTACTAATATTTATTTCTTTAATACTTTTTGTATTGCATAATCTTGAGTATGTTTAATACAATCATCAAAGAAATCTCTTCTTGCATCAAAATATCTACCAAATGGCTCTTCTATTTCTGTATTTCCATAAGCAATATTATGTGTAGCTTCAAAAGATTCTCTTTCTTTTTTACTAATAACATTATATCTATTTACATTCTCAATATCTCTATAAATTACAACCATTTCATTATTAGAAATACCATATGGTACATCTATATCAACAAGTTCACAAGCTCTTTCTGCACTTAGTTCACAAAACATAAACCATATATTATTAGTTTCTTTAATAGTCTCTGCATATTCTGTTGCAAGCTTATATGGAATAGCAAATTTACCATCATCTGCTAAATCATGATCTTTCTTTAAATCCATTAAATAAAGATACTTTTGAACTATAGGATTTTTTTCTAATTCCTCTATTTCAGAATAATCTTCTTCAACTATTTTCTCCATACTTTTAGCTTTTTCAACTATTTCTTCATATATTTTATTATTCACAAAACCCTCCAGTTAGTTATTGTACCATAGTCATCTCATATTTCAAACACTTTTTTTATATAGTCATCTTCAAATTTCTCAATTCTTTATTTAGTTATAGCCATATCCTATCCTCACTATTTTAAATGTATCATATGATATTTTGTATTTGTTGAAAATGAAATTAAATTATTTACATATATATATATAAAACTCGTAATTTTATTGTTTTACGAGTTATATATCTAAACAGAATAAGGTTTCTGACTATTTTTAATTAAATCATAATCTATTTTTTGTTTAATTATCATATTAGCTATTTTTGATATTTCATCTCTAAATTGTTCCTCTTGTCCATCATTTTTTATAGAATGATGATTTAAATGATGAAAAAAGCCTAAGTAATTATAATGCGTATGAGTAATAACAGAATAATTATTGAAATATCTATTTATATTTTTAACAACATGATTATTGGAAAATTCTTTTGTTTTTCCATATAATGGTTGAACTCCAGATAAAATTAAATTAATATTTTTACCAGCTAGTTTAAAAAATGATGTATAGTGATTTGTTCTATCAAAGAAATTTTTTAATATTCCTGAGATAAAACTTTCATATATAGGTGAAACATATATAATTGAATCAGCTTCTTCCATTAATTTATATGCTTCTTGTATATCATCATCAATAAAACAATATTTATTTTCATTTGCACAACATTTCACACAGCCTTTACAAAATTCAATGTGTTTTGCTGGAATATTATAATATTTAACATTGTTTTTTTCTTTATTATTTAAAGACTCTAATGCAGTTAATAAATTTTTGGAAATATAATCACAAAAACCATTTTTTCTTGCACTTCCATTAATTATTAATATATTCATATTATCACCTAATTACATTACGCCATATATTACTTAAAATGGCAATTTTCCTTCATAAACATATATCCAAGAATAATTCTTAGTTATATTAGTTAAATCATTATTTAGTTTTACTTTAACTAATTTATCTTTTATTTGTTCATATTGTTTTTGAGATATTGTTTTTTGAATTATTTTATCATCTCTTACTTCAAGTATTCCCATACCAACCCAAAAATCTACCATAGATGATGAATTAGAAGCTAAATGAAGCCATAATTCTCCACCAGCACCTAAACCGAATGATCCAAGAAGTGGAATAAGATTTTCTTTTTCAAAATACTCTTTTCCTCTAAGTTCATAATCAATATCCAAAAATGATTCATTTAATGTTCTAGATTCGTATATAAACTTTCTTCTTTCTTCATCAGATATATTAGTTAAATCTTCTTTACCATTCCACATTATATTAGTTTCTGCTCTTTTAAGTCTTATTTCTTTTTCTTCATCAGGTAAAGCATCAAATCTTGCTTTTACCTCAGGTAAATAATCATACATCTTTTTAAGTAGTTCATCTCTATCATAAAAGTCTCTTGCAAGTACTACACTTAAATCAATTGGATATTCTACTTTACCATTTATATAATTTATTAATTCTTTAAAGGCTTTATTATATTTATCCACTCCTTCTTGAGGAGTATTATTCATATAAGTAAGTGCTACTTCCTCAGATTCAAACTCTATTTTAGTTCTTTTATCTTGAGTCTTAGCAATTGGAAGAACATATTCCATTAAATATTTAATGGTAAATATTTCTGCCCAATCTGGTTCAGGATAAGTTGGAGACCAAAAGTGTTTATAACCACCAAAACAAAAACAAAATAAGAATTCTAAGTTATTATTTAGTATTGTATCTACTTTTTCTTCAGTATATCTTTTTGCTTCTTCATACTGAGCTTTACGAGACCATTTTCTTGAAAATAATCTATTTAATATACTATCTTTTAAATCTTTTCCTTCTAATGGATTAGTTTCTATATTATTAAAGTTTAATAATTCATTATTAATATAATCATTTACTCTTGTTTCTAAATCATTCATAATTTTCTCCCGACCATAATTATATCATATTTCATATCTTTTATAAATAAATGTAGGATGTCTCCTACCTTTAAACTCAGAATAGCTTAATATTG
>JAEEGL016863943.1_pt1 | contig 18570 bp, 14 predicted proteins | sample 9134231 | NCBI WGS metagenome assembly JAEEGL01 (sample SAMN16246548, study PRJNA631951) | gut metagenome | biome: gut microbiome; feature: rumen; material: fiber-attached | host: Bos | place: Iran: Karaj | collected 2018-10 | reverse complement strand
GGATTGGCGGCGTAGGCATGTGGAACGATATCCTTTTCATAATGCTCCATCAGCTCGAGCCCGCTGAGCAGCAGCTCGTCCCGCTTCTGCTCACCGCAGTAGTTCTGCATTCCCTTCGCGATCGCCTCGTTCAGCTCCTTCCAGCTTATGCCGTTGACGGGATCACCGTAAAGCGGAGCATAGATGCGCTTCATCTCCGCCTCCGCCTGCGCCTCGTCGATCTCAACGAAAGCGTCCTCGCGGGAGGCGTACGCCGCCGCCTTGCGGCCCGCGTACGAACCCGTGGAAGCGGCATGACCGAAGCAGTTCGACGAGAATAGGGAATCGCCTGCGACGAACAGACCGGGGATATTGGTCATAAGGTCCCAGTCGTTCATGAAGCCGCCCGGCATTCCGAACAGCTGCCTTTCCTGCGGCAGGAACTCCGCGCTGGTCCAGCCCGTGCCGTAGCACTGAAGCACGTCCTTTTCGGGGTCGAAGCCGGCCTCGGTGAAATTGCGGTAGACCGGTACGTTCGTCTTTCCCTCCTGCCCCACCATCATGCCCCAGATCACCTTGCGTTCAAGCTCCGGCATGATGCTCAGGTCGGTATAGAATGGCAGCTTATAGCCCATCTTCGCCAGTTTCTCATATTCCAGCGTCTCGGGACCGTCGTAGGCGTATTTCGCCTTCTCGATGTTGCCGCCCTTGAGGAAATAGTCCTGACCCTCGGCGGGGCGGAAGCGCTCGCTGACGGTCTTTAGAATGTTTCCGTCACGGTCGGCATAGGGGATCTCTCTGCCCTCCGCATCCACCATCGAGGCGGGATACCAGGTGTTGTGGTTGTTGCCCGCGCTGTACGGCGGGAACGAACGCCCCGCGGCGGAGAACTCGGCCCGCACGGATTTTTCCATCATATTGAATTCCGCTCCGATGCGCCAGCCCATCGCGTGACCGTCACCGATGGTCTGAAGGGGACGGAACTCGCACAGCCCCGGGTGAGCGGATGAGAACAGCCATACCCGCGCCGGGCGGGACATCGCTATTATCATCGCCTTGCCGGAGAATACGTAGAATTCGCCGGTGCGCGTATGTACGCCGGTCGCACCGATGCATTTTCCGCCGACCTTGCCGTTCTCGGTCAAAAGCGATGTGACCATGACGCGGTCCACGATCTTAACGCCGAGCCGTTTAAGCTCCTTCTCCATCGCCGGCTTGAAGGTCGTGCCCCATATCCTTATAGTAAATTTGTTCTTATAATCATAGGCAAACATGAGCTTGGTCTTTTCGTCACGGAACTCGGCGCCCTTGAACTCGTCCTCCGTGTCCCGGATCTTGCCGCCCATCTTCTCGATCTCCTGAAGGTGATCCCAACCCTCGCGGCACTCTATATAATGAGAGATGCCGTTGTTAAAGCCGTCGTTGTCGTCCAGCATGGCCTTTACGAGCTCCTCCGGTGCAACTCCGGAGCAGGGATTGGTCGCCGCGCTCTCCCAGTGGTCGCAGCCCGAGCCGCCCGCGCCGGAGCGTTTGGTTGCGCCTTTCTCGACCAGTATGACGCTGCGGCCTTTCTTTGCCGCAGCGATCGCCGCCATACAGCCGGCTATGCCGCCTCCAAGCACGACCACGTCCGCCTGCAGCCGCGTCACCTCGTCTACCCTGGACGGATACGGCCATTTCATCGAACCGTTCATATTTATTATTCAGCCTCCTTCTTTGCGGCAGTTTTGTGTCACCTTCCGCCGCCGCATTAAGCCTAAACCCGGCCTTTCGGCTCCCGTTGTCTCGGTGTTGACTTCATTTTATCAAATCAAAACAAATTTTGCAATATCTTTTTGGGGCAATTTTATAAAATCTCTTGACAATTTTGCAAATTATGTTATTATAACAGTGTCATCTTCCATGCCTCGGCGCAGACATTACTCCAAACCGAAGGAGGGCGAACGGTCCAATGTACAAATACGTAGGCAAAAGGATACTCCTCACGATACCCGTTCTATTGGGCGCAATACTGCTGGTCTATGCGATCATGTATCTGACCCCCGGCGATCCCGGCACGCTGATACTGGGCATCACGGCCAAGCCGGAAGACATAGCGGCGCTCAACCACAAGCTGGGAGCGGATCAGCCGTTCTTCCAGCAATTCTTCAATTATTTAAAGAACATCTTCACCCGCTTCGATTTCGGCAATTCCTACCGAAGCGGAAAGCCCGTATTTGATTCGATATTGGCGAGGTTCCCCACCACGTTCAAGCTTGCGCTTATGAGCATGGTGCTCAGCTCCATTCTTGGGATAGCGCTCGGTATAGTTTCCGCAGTCAAGCAGTATTCGTGGCTGGATAATCTTCTGACCACGCTCGCGATGTTCTTCTCGGCAATGCCCGGTTTCTGGCTGGGGCTGATGCTGATGGTCATATTCGCGTTAAAGCTCGGAATACTGCCCTTCGGCGGCGTGGATTCATGGAAGGGCTACGTCCTGCCCGTGATAACGCTTTCGATTGGAGCCGCAGCCAGTCAGATGCGATTGACGCGATCGACCATGCTCGAGGCGATACGAACCGATTACGTCCGCACCGCAAAGAGCAAAGGCGCGCCGCCGAAGACGGTCATCTGGAAGCACGCGCTCCGCAACGCCCTGCTGCCGGTTGTAACTTCGATGGGCATGAATTTCGGCGCGAGCCTCGGCGGAGCGGTCATCATAGAGACCGTGTTCGGAGTGCCCGGGCTCGGCATGCTGATCGTGGAATCGATCCGTCAGAAGGATACGCCGATGGTGTTGGCGGCCACGCTCTTCCTCGCGGTCCTGTTCTGCCTGGTAATGCTCGTGGTGGACATACTCTACGCCTATATCGATCCGCGCATCAAGGCGAAATACAAGTCCTGATCGGAGGTGGCGGAAGTGAAAAAAAGCAAGAAAAACAGTCAGGTCAAGGAAGTATGGCGCCGTTTCAAAAAGAGCAGGACAGCCATGCTCGGCCTCGTTCTTTTATCCCTTGTGATCCTTATCGCGATCTTCGCCAACGTGATAGTTCCGTATGACAGGGCGATCGAGCAGAATTCGGCCGAAAGACTGCTTTCGCCATCGTGGAAGCATCTTTTCGGCACCGACGAGCTGGGGCGCGATCTGTTCGCAAGGGTCATTCACGGCTCACGCTACTCACTGCTTGTCGGTATTTCGACGAGCGTGTTTTCACTGATCATAGGCGGTCTTCTCGGCGCGATCGCGGCGTATTACGGCGGAGTGGTCGACAATGTGATCATGCGAATAACCGACGTTATCATGACCGTGCCGCCCATCCTTTTAAGCCTTGCCGTCGTGGCGGCGCTCGGAGCGAACCTTAGGAACCTGCTTATCGCGATAACCGTCTCCTGCGTGCCGAGCATGCTGCGCATGGTGCGCTCAACGGTGCTTAGCGTCGTCGATGAGGACTATATCGAGGCCGCGCGCTCCTACGGCTCGTCCGATATGCGCATCATTCTCAAGTACGTAATCCCCAACGCGCTCGGACCCATCATCGTTACCACAACGATGAACGTCGCGAACATGATACTTTCCGCGGCGGGCCTGTCCTTCCTGGGTCTCGGCGTGCAGCCCCCTTCCCCCGAATGGGGCGCGCTGCTGAGCTCCGCGGAGACCTATATGTTCACCGCTCCGCACCTTCTTTACATCCCCGGAGTGTTCATCGTTATCGCGGCGCTCGGATTCAATCTCGCGGGCGACGGCCTGAGGGACGCTCTCGATCCCAAGCTTAAGAATTAAGGAGGGCCAACAATGAGCGAACAGCTTTTGAAAGTGACCGATCTGAGGATCGATTACAAGACCGATCTTGAAACGGTACATGCCGTCAATGGCATAAGCTTCACTCTCGATAAGGGCGAAGTGCTCGGACTCGTCGGCGAGACCGGCGCGGGCAAAACGACTACGGCGCTGAGCATACTCGGCCTGCTGCCGGAGCGCACGGCGCGCATAAACGAGGGCACGATCGAGTTTGAAGGCAGGAATACGCTTGAGCTCTCAGAAAAAGAGATGCGAAAGATCAGGGGCGAGAAGATCTCAATGATCTTTCAGGACCCGATGACGGCGCTCAATCCCGTGCTGACTGTCGGCGATCAGATCATCGAATCCCTTCTTTTGCATAACGAAGGCCATTCCCGCGCGGAGCTGGAGGCCCGCGTTGAGGAGGTGCTTGAAATGGTCGGCATAATGCCTTCGCGCAAGAAAGAGTATCCGCATCAGTTCTCCGGCGGAATGAAGCAGAGGGTGGTCATCGCGATAGCCCTTGCCTGCAATCCGATGCTTTTGATCGCGGACGAACCGACCACCGCGCTTGACGTCACGATACAGGCGCAGGTGCTCGCCATGATGATGGATCTGAAGGAAAAGCTCGGCACGGCAATGATAATGATAACCCACGATCTCGGCATAGTGGCGCAAACCTGCGACAAGGTCGCCGTAATGTACGCCGGCGAGGTCATCGAATACGGCACAATGGAGGAGATCTTCAGCGGGGATAAGCACCACCCCTATACGGTCGGCTTGTTCAACTCCATACCAAACCTTGAGCTGGACGAAGACAGGCTCCATCCGATCGACGGCATGATGCCGGATCCCACGGACCTTCCTGAAGGATGCGCTTTCGCTCCCCGCTGCCCGCACTGCACGGAGGAATGCAAAAAGCGCCATCCCGACGAATACGGCGACGGCAGCCACAGGATACGTTGTCTTATGTTTGAAAAGGATAAGGAGGCGGAAGCATGAGCGGAAATCTAATTGAAATGCATGAGCTGACCAAGTTCTTCAAAATCAAAAAGGACGTGATGCTCCACGCCGTTGACGGGATCAGCCTCAATATTCGCGAGGGCGAAACTCTGGGCGTCGTCGGCGAATCCGGCTGCGGGAAATCGACGCTCGGCAGGACCGTGCTGCGTCTGCATGATCCGACCTCCGGCCAGATCCTGTTCGACGGAAGGGACATCACCCGCCTCAAGGGCAGGCAGCTTGCGGATATCCGTCAGCAGATGCAGATGATATTTCAGGATCCTTACTCAAGCCTGAATCCCCGTATGTCGGTGCAGGAGCTGATCGCCGAACCGCTTCTGGTTGCGGACGTCTGCAAGACCAAGAGCGAGGTGTACGAAAAAGTCGCCGACCTCATGGAAACCGTAGGCCTGGCCTCCCGTCTTTCCGGAGCATATCCACATGAGCTTGACGGAGGACGCAGGCAGCGCATAGGCGTCGCGAGGGCGCTTGCGCTGAACCCAAGGTTCATCGTGTGCGACGAGCCGGTATCGGCGCTGGACGTATCCATCCAGGCGCAGATACTCAACCTTCTGATGGATCAGCAGGAGGAGAGGAATCTGACCTATATGTTCATCACGCATGATCTCAGCGTCGTGCGCCACATCTCAAATCAGATCGCGGTAATGTATCTGGGTAAATGCGTGGAGTACTGCGAAAGCAAACAACTTTTCAAAAACCCCGTTCATCCCTACACCAAGGCGCTGCTTTCGGCGATCCCCGTTCCGTCCATCGAGATGAAGAACCGGAAACCGCAGCTTATAAAAGGCGAGGTCACCAATCCGATCAATCCCAAGCCCGGCTGCCGCTTCGCACCGCGCTGCCCCTACGCCACGGAAGCGTGTACGCAGGGTGATATCCCTCTTACCGAGATAGAGGGCGGCCACAGCGTCGCATGTGTCCGCGCTAAAGAACTATAATAAAAGAACTTTCGAGGAATGCTTATGAACAAACATCTTATGTCGGGCAACGAAGCCCTTGCGAGAGGTGCGTATGAAGCGGGCGTGAAGGTCGCTTCCGCATACCCGGGGACTCCGAGCACGGAGATCTTCGAGAACCTTCCGAACTATAAGGAAGCCCTTTACAGCGAATGGGCTCCCAATGAAAAGGTCGCGACCGAGGTGGCCTACGGCGCTTCGATCGCCGGTATGCGCAGCCTCTGCGCAATGAAGCACGTCGGCCTCAATGTGGCCGCGGATCCCGTTTTCACCGCCGCATACAACGGCGTGGGCGGCGGCTTCGTGATCGTTACAGCGGACGATCCCAGCATGCACAGCTCCCAGAACGAACAGGACAACCGCTATTACGCAAAGTCCGCCAAGCTCCCAATGCTCGAGCCCTCCGACTCGCAGGAATGCCTCGATTTCATGAAGGCCGCATACGATATCTCCGAGAGATTCGACGTTCCCGTGCTGCTTCGGACCACCACCCGCGTCGCCCACTCCAAGAGTATAGTATCGTTCGGTGAAAGGACCGAGCATCCCGTTCCGGAGTATAAGCGGAACCCGGCAAAGAACATCGCCTCCCCTGCAAACGCCGTTCGCAACCACGCGAAGCTCGAAGCCGCTTTTGTGGAGCTTGAGAAGTTCGCGAATGAGAGCGAACTCAACCGGGTCGAGATGAACGGCAATAAGATCGGCGTCGTCAGCGCCTCGATCGCCTATCAGTACGCGAAGGACGCCTTCCCGGAGGATACGAGCTTTTTGAAGCTCGGCATGACCAATCCGCTTCCGATGGAGCTCATCCGCGATTTCGCTTCAAAGGTAGAAAAGCTCTATATCATCGAGGAGCTCGAGCCCTTTATGGAGGATCAGATAAGAGCGGCGGGCATCGCCTGCGAGGGTAAGAAATACACCGGTCTGCTTTACGAGCTCAATCCCCAGCTCATCAAGGAGCGCGTGTTCGGTGAGAAGGCCGACGGCGTCGAGCTTGCCGTCAAGGCCGTCTCAAGGCCTCCCGCGCTCTGTCCCGGCTGCCCGCACAGGGGCTTCTTCTACACCATGAGCCGGCATAAGGATTTCGTCGTCGCCGGCGATATCGGCTGCTACACGCTCGGCGGCTCCGCTCCGCTCAGCGCGATCGACTCGGTCGTCTGCATGGGCGGCGGCTTCTCCGTGGCGATGGGTCTTGCAAAGGCGTTCGAGCTCAGCGGTCAGACCGATAAAAAGGTCTTCGGCATACTGGGAGATTCGACCTTCTTCCACAGCGGCATGACCGGCGCGGTCGAGATCGCATACAACAAGGGCAACGTCATCCCGATCGTGCTCGATAATTCGATAACCGGCATGACGGGCCATCAGGACAACCCCGGCAGCGGTTACACCCTCCAGGGCGATATCGCCGAAAAGGTCCGCATCGAGGACGTGCTCGCCGCGTACGGCTATAAGAACGTCATCATCGTCGATCCGCAGGACCTCAAGGCCATGGAAAAGGCCGTGCAGGACGCGCTCAAAAGCGATGTGCCCGCGGCGATAATCAGCCGCAGGCCCTGCATAATGATCAAGCGCATAAAGCACGACTTCGGCAAGTGCGAGGTCGACGCCGATAAGTGCATCGGCTGTAAGATGTGTCTGAAGGTCGGCTGCCCCGCAGTGACCGTCGAGAACAAAAAGGCAAGGATCGACCGTATCCAGTGCGTCGGCTGCACGGTCTGCGCGCAGGTCTGCCCAAAAGGCGCGATCTCAAGGAAGGAGTAAAACCATGGCTAATACTAAATCTGCCCTTTTGGTCGGCGTCGGCGGACAGGGCGCCATCCTCACCGCAAAGGTGCTTGTCAACGGCCTGATGAAGGCCGGTTTCGACGTCAAGATGAGCGAAGTCCACGGCATGAGCCAGCGCGGAGGCAGCGTTTCCACGCAGGTACACTGGGGTGAAAAGGTCAATTCCCCCGTCATCGGCAAAGGCGCCGCGGATATCATAGTCGCTTTTGAAAAGATGGAAGCGGTACGGTATTCCGATTATCTGAAGCCCGACGGAATAGTCGTTGTGAACGATTATGAGATGGCTTCCTCCAGCATAGCGGCCGGGCTCGCCGAGTACCCGGAAGGCTGCATCGAAGAACTCAGAAAGCATTTTACGACCTATTCGCTCAACGCCGCGGAGATCGCCGCATCCCTCGGCTCGTCCAAATGTATGAACATAGTCCTGTTCGGTTCGATGGTCAAAGCGCTCGGCATGGAGTCGATCGCCGACTGGGAAGCCGTTATACGTGAAATCGTCCCCGCTAAGTTCGCCGAGCTTAATATCGACGCTTACAGAGCCGGATACGGAGCGATAAACTGACTTTTCTCATATTGACCTCCATGGATGCGCAGATCACCTCTTTCCTGTTGGAAGAGGTGATCTGCTTTTGCTCATCATATTACAATACGGCAGAAACAATATTGCAGCGTCAAGTTTAAAAGGTCGGAAATCGCCTGTTCACTTCCAGCTTCGCAGAAAACGATAAAGCTTTCAAAAGAAGTCGGCAAACAAAAAGGAGGGCTTGAGCCGGCCCTACGATTTTATAAAAGTTCACTGTTTTTTAAAAAGCACTTTGACGGAATCTCTCAGGCGCTGGTGCTTGATCGTGGTCGCATCGAAGCGGACCGTTCTGAAAGCGAGCTGCATGATGGGTCCGGCGCAGGCGACACAAAGGATCGTTCCGAGCCCGACCGGGCCACCGAGCAGCCAGCCGATAAGCGTTGCCGAACCGAGGATAAAGATGCTGACGAGCCCGATCGGGATCCGCCTGATGCGTTTAGCGAAGCCGACAAGCAGCGTATCGCGCGGCCCGCAGCCGAGGGAAGCAATCATGTAGGTGTACTGCGTGTATGCAAGCACGATCAACCCGGCGAGCAGCACCGGGATCGATGCCCACAGCGATTGACACGGCGGCACCAGTTTTGTCCAGTTGAAGAAGTCGACGGCCTTACCCACCACTATGGCGTCGATGAACATGGCGATTCCGATCGGCTCTTTCATAAGGATATCGATCAGCAGGATCGTCAGGGACACCGCAATGGACGCAGTGCCGTAGAGAATGCCGAAGGTCTTTGAGAGGCCGAGGCTCAGAACGTCCCACGGCGCCGCGCCGATGTTGGCCTGGATGGTCAGATAGATGCCGAATCCGTTGACAAACAGGCTGACGATCGCGATCAGCATATTGAGAAGGATCGCTCCGGGCGTTCCGTTTTCCCGGAGGGTATGCAGTTTTTCGCTCACTCTTCCCACGAGGTTAATTGTACCCGAAAAAGTGCCGTTGTCAATGCCTTTTTTTCGGCTATTACAGTTTCATGATTTGCATCGTAGGTATTGCAGTACGGGTATGAAGCATGAATGATACGATACAAAAAAGCTGTTTGTTCATCATGTCCGAAACAGATCGGTTTTGTTCGTGCAGTTGCATGAAAAATGTGTGAAAATGTGTGAAAGAAACATACTGACACACGGTCATCGCAGGCGAAAGGTCGCAGGGTAAGCCTTAAAATGCTCAAAAACGGCGGTCTTTGCCGAATCAGAAAACTGAGCAGGTAACTGTAAAAATGCAGAAAAGCCCCGAAAAACCTGAGTTTTTCGGGGCTTTGGCACACTTGCCGGGATTCGAACCCGGGACCTTCCGCTTAGGAGCGAGATTGCATAATGTAATTATTATTCGTAATACAACATATTGTGTCTAATTTGAAACTAAATCAATATGTTGTGGTTGAATCGTGCGTATTATTCCTATTTTACGAAATCTTTGACGAAATGCGTGTCAGGCAGAAGGTCTCAGGTGCCAAATTGGGTGCCAAATCCCATTTTGGCTCCTGAAATTGCATCTCTTGCCTAAAAGCGCGCATGTGAAGCGGCAGCAGCATATCGATGCATAGATGCAGTACATAAATATGCACTGTTACTACCTTGAAACCATCGAACAAATCCTTTAGAATAAAATAGAATAGGCAGATGCTTTTGTTTTCCGGAACAAAAGGCTCTTCGGCGTGAAGGGAATCCCTCATAGCGATCGCTGCACTGTTCCCGTTGCAGTTGAAAAAGGAATGAAAAACCTTCTTGGATGGGTATGTCATGCTTGCATTCGTTCCGAAAACGTGCTATTATATACTCCGATAAATAATATCGAGAGGAAGAATTCCGGATGGACTACATCAAAGTATCAAAAGCCGCCGAAAAATGGGGCATCTCCACGCGCCGCGTGCGTTTGCTGTGCGCCGAGGGCAAGGTTCCCGGCGTGATCCGCAAGGGAAACCTTTACATGATCCCCGCCAACGCGCTGAAACCGCTAGACGGCCGCCGTACCCGCGCAGGTCTGCTCGCGGAGATCGACGTAAAACGCGAGCGGCTCAGCGAAATGCGTCCGCTGACAGCCGGCGAGGTCAAGCGCCTGCAGAATGAATTCATGATCGAATTCACCTACAACTCCACCGCCATCGAGGGCAACACATTGACGCTCAAGGAAACGGCGATGGTGCTCGAGGGCGTCACCATCGACCAAAAGCCGCTCAAGGATCACCTCGAGGCCGTCGGTCACAGGGACGCCTTCCTCTACATCGAGGACATCGCAAAAAAGGAAGTCCCGCTCAGCGAATTCGTCATCAAGAACATCCACTCCCTCGTGCTCATGGATAAGCCCGAGGACAAGGGCGTCTTCCGCCGGATCCCGGTGCACATCATGGGCGCGTACACCGAGCCGGTGCAGCCCTACCTGATCGAGCCGAAGCTCACCGAGCTGCTCGCCGTGGACGAGGAGCGCAAGGCGCACATGAACGCGATCGAGCGCATCGCCCGCTTCCACCTCGAATTCGAGGGCATACATCCGTTCATCGACGGCAACGGCAGGACCGGCCGCCTCATCATGAACCTCGACCTGATCCGCTGCGGTCTCCCCCCAATAAACGTCAAGTTCACCGACCGACGCAGGTATTACGACGCCTTCGACGCCTACTACCGCGATAACGACGCCTCCCCCATGACCGATCTGGTAGCGGAGTATGTGAATGAGAGGTTGGATATGTATTTGGAAATACTGTCCGAATGATCCTAAAGGCTATAACTATAGGAGATCATTATGGTGAGCACTCATCATAGCATTAGTGAAATCATATGAACACGTATCTTGCTCACATATCTACTGATGGCAGAGAACAAACCGTGCAGGAGCATCTTCAAGGGACAGCCTGCAAATCCAAGTTGTTTGCCGGCGCTTTTGGATGCGCTGAACAAGGTGAACTGATAGGTGCTTTGCATGATATTGGGAAATGCTCTGAAGAATTCCAACAAAGGCTTCGTGGCGGCTGTGTCGTTGACCACTCAACCGCTGGCGCATTTGAAAGTGCAAAGCTTAATCTGCTTTGGGCTGCGGAATGTATAGCTGGCCATCACGGTGGTTTGCCTGATTGTGGCAATCTAAGAATCGATCGTGAGGATAGTCCTACATTGTACGGCAGGATTTGGAAAGCTAAAAAGGGCTTGATTCCGCCATACCGTGCATTTGATGCAATTAACCGCGTAGCTGATCCCGCAGGATTCGGAAGAGACCGATTAACGGATTCGTTTATCATACGGATGCTTTATTCCTGCCTCGTGGATGCAGATTACCTCGACACGGAATCGTTCATGAGATACGGCGCCGTATCCCGTTCCGGATATGATGATCTTGGTACGCTCTTAATCAAGCTGAAAAAGCATATTGATCCCTGGCTCAAGCCAAATAATGAGTTAAACAAACTCCGCTGCAATGTTCTGAAGGCTTGCATTGAAGAAGGTCAACATGAAAGAGGCTTGTTTTCGCTGACGGTTCCGACTGGTGGAGGAAAAACCGTTTCTTCTCTCGCGTTCGCCTTGGAGCATGCAATTAAAAATGGACTTGACCGCTTGATATATGTAATCCCATACACATCAATAATCGAACAAACTGCGGATGTTTTCAGAAAAATACTTGGCGAGAATAATGTTGTCGAGCATCACTCCGGAGCAGCTATTGAAGTACCGGAAGGAGCGGACTCGTTAACAAAAGGAAATAAACCGATTTATGATCAGTATGCAATGATGGCTCTTTTTAACATGACACCTGATCCGTTAATTGGTTATCATGAGCTACCTCAACGTGGAACAGAAGGGAGAATAGATGGTGGCTTTATCGAGAAGCTTACAGAACGGTATGAACAATACATAGCATTGTTAGAACATCACTTTGGAGATATGTACAAAAAGTGCAGAGATATTGATCGAGCGCTTTGGGTTTATGGGCATTTATGCAAAGATAAGGAGAAAAAATGCTCGAACTAACCGGCACCTACGCCACTGCAATAATCTACACCGACGTTCTCGAGCCCTCTGCGGAGGGCCAAATCCGCGCGCTCTGCGATCAGCCGTTCACGGCGGGAGCGAAGATCCGCATAATGCCGGACGTGCACACGGGCAAGGGCTGCACCATCGGCACGACCATGACGGTCGGCGATTACGTCGTTCCGAACCTCGTCGGCGTCGACATCGGCTGCGGCATGGACGTCGTGCGCCTTGAGGAGAAGCGCGTCAACCTGCCCGAGCTCGATTCGTTCATCCGCAAAAACATCCCCCACGGGCGCGACGTGCGCGAAAGGCCGCACCGCGGGCACGGGCGCATCGATATCAACGAGCTCAACTGCATCAAAAGGGTCGACACGCGCCGCGCGAAGGAGAGCCTCGGCACGCTCGGCGGCGGCAACCACTTTATCGAGGTCGACCGCGACGACGAGGAGAACCTCTACCTCGTCATCCACACCGGCAGCCGCAACCTCGGTCTGCAGGTCGCGGAGCACTACCAGAACAATGCCTATACGAACGTCGGCGGCAGAAAGCAGACGGAGATACCCTTCGAGCTCGCGTACCTGACCGGCTCCGACCGTGACAGCTACCTTGAGGATATGGCGCTGATGCAGCGCTTCGCCGCGCTCAACCGGCAGATCATCAAGGAGTGCATACTGGACGCGCTCAAGCTGCACGAGGCGGAGTTCTTCACAACGATCCACAACTATATCGACCTCGACCACATGATACTTAGAAAGGGCGCGGTATCGGCGCGCGAGGGCGAAAGGCTTTTGATCCCGCTCAACATGCGCGACGGGGCGCTGATCTGTATCGGAAAGGGCAACGACGAATGGAACCAGAGCGCTCCCCACGGCGCGGGCAGGCTTTACAGCCGCACGCAGGCTGAGCAAAGCTTCACCCTCGCCGATTTTAAAAAGAGCATGGAGGGCATCTTCACAAGCTCCGTCGGCGCGGACACGCTCGACGAATGCCCGATGGCCTACAAGGACCCGCAGACGATCATCGATGCGATCGGCGATACCGTCAGCATCGAAAAGCAGATCCGCCCGATCTACAACTTCAAATCGAGCGACAGGTTTTACAGCAAGAAGAGAGGCTGAGATGTCAAAGCTTTTCCTTTCCAAATCCAAATACTGCCAGCTCAGGCAGTGCCCGAAGCTTGCGTGGCTTTCGAAGTACAAGCCCGAGGAGCAGGCGATAACGCCCGATCTGCAGGCGCGGTTCGACGCAGGAAACGAGATCGGCGACCTCGCGATGGGGCTCTTCGGAGATTTCGTCGAAGTCACGGTTAAGCACGGCGAAAAGCTTGACCTCACCCGCATGATAGAGCGGACGAAGGAGGAGATGGATCGCGGGATGGAGGTCATCTGCGAGGCTTCGTTCTCCTACGACGGGCTCTACTGCGCCGTCGATATCCTCAAGAAGGAGAACGGCGGCTGGGCTATCTACGAAGTCAAGAGCTCGACTCACGCGAACAAGGACGTGTACGCCGCGGACGTCGCCTACCAGAAATACGTTCTCGCGCACTGCGGCGTGAACGTGACGGGCACTTACGTCGTCATCATCAACAACGAGTACGTATTCGAAGGCACGCTCGATTTAAACGGGCTTTTCCGCATTGAGGACGTTTCAAAAGCAGTCGAGTCCGAGAGCCAAGAGATAGAGCGCGTGCTCGCCCTAGGGGAAAAATACCTTCTCTCCCCCGCCGAGCCGGATATCGACCTCTCCGAGGCCTGCAATCATCCGTACGCCTGCCCTTATTGGGAATACTGTACGCGAGGCCTTCCCAAGCCGAACGTGTTCGACCTCTATCGGATGGACTTTGCGACGAAGATAAGGTATTATCTCTCCGGGGCGGTTTCGTACCGGGAGGTGTGGGATCACAACACGGTCGCGAACCGGAAGCAGATAATGCAGATGGACTTCGCGCTTCACGACCGCGGGGACTATATCGACCGGGAGGGAATTCGGGATTTTCTCTCGCAGCTTTCATACCCGCTGTATTTCCTCGACTTCGAGACGGTGCAGTACGCCGTTCCGCGATACGTCGGGACGAAGCCGTTTCAGCAGATACCGTTCCAGTACTCGCTCCACTATATAGAGCGCGAGGGCGGGGAGCTAAAGCACCGCGAGTTCCTTGCCGAGGCGGGAACGGACCCGCGGAGGGCGATCGCGGAGCGGCTTTGCGAGGATATCCCCTTGGGCGTCTGCGTGACGGCGTACAACAAGAGCTTTGAGTGTGGTCGGATAAAAGATCTCGCAGAGCTGTTCCCCGACTTAGCGGAGCATCTTCTCGATATTCGCGGGAACATAGTCGATCTGATCACGCCTTTCCAATCGGGTCTTTACTACAACCGCGCGATGGGCGGAAGCTTTTCAATAAAGTCCGTGCTGCCCGCGCTGTTCCCGGACGATCCGACGCTCGATTATCACAACCTCGAGGACATTCATAACGGCTCCGAGGCGATGAGCGCCTTCCCCGCGATGGAGCATATGCGGCCGGATGAGCTCGAGCGCACGCGCAGGAATCTTCTCAAATACTGCGAACTCGACACCTACGCTATGGTAAAGGTGTGGGAGAAGCTGAAAGGAGCTGCGAAGTAAATAGCATAGTGATTGCTGCCCGGAGGAAAACCTTCGGGCTTTTTGTGTCCCGAAAAAGTCCCATGCCATGTGCTGATATTGGCGCATGGAGGTGGACCGATGAACAGGCGTAAACGAAAAGCTTTATTGAAGATGGCTGTCGACGGCTCGAATGACTATATGGATAAGCTTGTTATCACCGTCAGGTTTCATCCGGTTTTCGTGTCGGATCTTCTGCCGCTCAATTTCTATGATTACTTTTATGAGTATTATGAATGCAGCGCTCAGTTCGAAAAGGCGGAAGCATTCTTCTACCATATAGTATGGGAAGTGTTTAACGAGTATGGTTTCATTTGTTGGAATGCCGGAGACAGCCTGCATGAAAGCATCATGGACGCCGAATTCAAGTACCGTTTTAAAAAACCTGCTTCGGTTTGTGATGATCAGAGAGAAGATGTTTATGATGAATCCCTTTGCGCAAAACAGTATAAAAGAACAAGAGCCAAAGTGCATCATCGTCGGCAAAATGCGGGTAAAAACATACGAAGAAGCGGAAGAATTGATAAGGCAATGGCTGAATGGCGAAAAGCGAAAATGGAAAAGTTTAATCATATTGGAAATGCCGAGGAAGAAGTGTTGGACCATGAAAAGAGAAATGCCAATAAGAATAAGCGAGTATGACCACCTTACTTTTGATCATACGAAACGGGGCTGCGATCGACGCATGCCCCGTTTTTGCCGCATCGTTTATGGTATCCTTACGGCACAACAAACGAAGGAGACGGGATCATGCTTTACTATCAGTTTACTGGAAAGCTCAGGGACAGCGATACGGCAAACAGCCTGCAGTCAAGGCAGGAACGCCGCGAGGCAGCGATCGGCCTCAGTGATATGACCGAAAAGTATTCGGAAGGTCTCGACGACGGTTCCTTCTGGTTCGTTTCGAACGTGCGCGGTGCGGAGGTGACCTGCGGCGTCATCGGCTGCGGAAGGCTCGATATTGCGGGCCGTGCCAAGTGCTTCTTCTCCGGGATAGGTCTCGACGCGGACTACGGCGTCTCCCGATCCGTGACCTTTAGAAAAATGCTGGAAATGCTCGAAAAGGCAGAGCGGGAAGATTACATAGGCGACAGCTCCGACGTTCTGTCGCGCTTCGGAATAAAGGACATGGACGGCAGCGTTCTCAGGCGCATGATGATTCGCGATGGGATGATAAACGATTGCATGAAACAGGAAAAACTCTATGAAGCGGCCCGCCGCGGTCTTGCTATCGACACCCTTGCGCCGGAGCTGGACAGGATATTTGCCGGTGCCGACGGCGAAAAGCATTACGGGCATCCGGTGCATTATCTTGTCGAAGCCGACAGCGACGCCACCGCGCTGAATGCGATGAACATTCTCCTGAGCGCGCTTTATATGAATGGAAGGGTGCAGAGCCGCTGCTTCTTCGAGATCGACAGCACCGCCGGGAGGATAAGGACTGACGATATCAAAAACGTTTACGAAGCCGCGACAGGAGGGGCATTCGTGATCTCGCTAATCAACGATTGGTGCGAAAACGGGGACGAGCTTGAGTCCTTCGGCGAGGATACTTTCGACGCATTATGCCGCGAGGTGCAGGCCTACGGCAACAGGATCCTGTTCATATTCCGGGTTCCGCGGGAATGCACCGCCATCAAGAAAAGGCTCGCGGAATACATGGGCGGCTTGACCTTCGTCGAGCTCAAGGAGGACGACGTCGGTATCGAAGAAGCGAAGAACTGGCTCGATGCGAAGGCCAAGGAGCGCGGCATCGGCGCAGACGAAATGCTCTTTGCGCAGCTTGATCCCCAAAAGACCTATACCGCCACCGAGCTTGGCAGGATCTATGACCGCTGGTACAATACGAAGCTCAAAACCGTGATCTATCCGCAGTACTGCTGCTTTTCAGAGTGCAAGATCAAACAGGAAAAGGAAAAGCAGAAGGGCGACGCTTATAACGAACTCGCCTCGATGATCGGCCTTGCGGAGGCGAAAACCGTGATCGACAAGGCGCTGAACTTCTATAAACTTCAACGTATCTATAAGGATCGCGGCATCGATCAGGCGCGGCCGGCGATGCACATGGTATTCACCGGCAATCCCGGTACGGCGAAGACGACCGTCGCCCGCCTGTTCGCCCGCATAATGAAGGAGAACGAGCTCCTCTCCCGCGGGCATCTCGTGGAGGTCGGCAGGGGCGATCTTGTCGGCAGGTTCGTGGGATGGACGGCAAAGACGGTCGAAGCGAAGTTCCGCGAGGCGGACGGCGGCGTGTTGTTCATAGACGAGGCGTATTCACTTGTCGACGACCGCGACGGCTGCTTCGGCGACGAGGCGATCAACACCATCGTCCAACAGATGGAAAACCGCCGTGACAGCCTGGTAGTCATATTCGCGGGCTATCCGGACAAGATGGAAGGCTTCCTCAATAAGAATCCCGGCCTCAGATCGCGCATCGCGTTCCACGTTCCGTTCAATGATTATTCGGCGACAGAGCTCTGCGATATCGCGAGGCATATCGGCAAAAGCAAGGGACTCACCATCTCCGATGAGGCTGCGCTGAAGTTCGAGAGAGTTTTTGAAGCCGCCAAGCTTTCACCCGATTTCGGCAACGGCCGCTACGTCCGCAATCTCCTCGAAAAGACCGAGATGAATATGGCAGGCCGTCTTCTCGCGATCGATCCCGCCGCGATGACCGCCGAGGCCCTGACGCTGATAATGCCTGAGGACATCGAAGTGCCGGTTATGAAAACTGAAAAGCGCGAAAAACGGATCGGGTTCGGTGCGTGATACAAAAAGTTCAAATAGAAAACGGACGCATAGAATGATAACCGAAAAGGACTAATATGCCAAGCTTGATCACCCTAAAAATGACAGTTTGGATGCTAAAATTCTACGAAAGATATGAACAATAATTTGCACTGACTATCCGCCAGGGCGCCTGGCAGGGTGCCAAAATGGGTGCCAAAACGGCTTTTTGAGGCTGTTGTCGAGTGCATGAAAGAAAGATGTAAAAGAAAAATCCTTGATAATCAAGGATTTTTTCTGGCACACTTGCCGGGATTCGAACCCGGGACCTTCCGCTTAGGAGTAGTCGAAAATACAGTTTCAAAAAAACCAAGCAACTGTTGAATTTTTCTTATATTCACTGGTTTTTTGAAAGCAGCAAACCTGATCAAACTGTTCATTCTGTCCGGATTTTCGCACATTTGTAAAGTAAGTATGTGTGAAAAATGTGTGAAAGTCAGAAACCTGTTCACACATTTTTGCGTGTATCCGATGCGAAGCGTTAGTCTAAGATCTTGCCGTCGCGGGAGATCGTAACAACCTGCCACGGGATGAATTTACCGCTGTTTCTGAGTGCATTTTCCGCCGCTCTCTGGAGACCGCCGCAGCACGGAACCTCCATGCGGACGATGGTCACGCTCTTGATATCGTTATTCCGGATGATCTCCGTCAACTTCTCGGAATAGTCCACTGCATCCAGCTTGGGGCATCCGATGATCGTAACCTTGCCGCGCATGAACTCCTCATGCATGTTGGCGTAAGCGTAAGCTGTACAATCCGCTGCGATCAGCAACTTTGCTCCGTTAAAGAAGGGAGCCTCAGTCGGCACCAGTTTGATCTGACAGGGACACTGGGCCAGGCGGGAAACCGGCTTACTCACGTTCGCGGGAGTGCTTTCCGCTTCGTTCTGTTTAAACTGCATCATTCTTGATCCGGGGCAGCCGCCCTCATGGTGTTCGTGATTCATTTCGTTCATCGTCTTTCTCTCCTTCGCTGCTTTCACTGCTGATTCATCGTATTCCGGAGCCTCACGCTCTTCAAAAGTGATCGCACCGGTCGGACATCCCGGAAGGCAGTCACCGAAGCCATCACAGAAGTTCTCCCGCATGAGCTTC
>JAEEGL016084928.1_pt1 | contig 18570 bp, 15 predicted proteins | sample 9134231 | NCBI WGS metagenome assembly JAEEGL01 (sample SAMN16246548, study PRJNA631951) | gut metagenome | biome: gut microbiome; feature: rumen; material: fiber-attached | host: Bos | place: Iran: Karaj | collected 2018-10 | reverse complement strand
TTCAAGAATGAGAAACACCAGTATTTTCTCTGTCGCAGCGGAAAGGGACTGGAACTGCGCCAGATATCAGGTTCGGACAAATGTAAGGTTCTTGCTTTTTCAGAACTTCCCGATTACGTAGAGCGCGTCTATCTGCGGGCAGAGTGTAAAGGCACTACCTACTCTTTCTTCTATCGCCTTGAGGGTAGCGGAGTGGATGACTGGACCGTTATAGCCGAGAACATAGACGCCTCGTTCGTGTCTTCAAAAGCAGGCGGTTTCACAGGCACTACCATCGGAGTGTATGCTGAGAAAGTAAACTATTAAACCATCAGCTGAGGAAGAACTTGGCAAGTTTCTCGATAGCCCTGCCACGATGTGAGATAGCATTCTTATCCTCGCTCGTCATTTCAGCAAAGGTGACGGTTAAGCCCTTGTCAACAGGCATGAAGACAGGGTCGTAGCCGAAGCCGTCAGTACCATGCTTCTCACGGGCTATCTCACCATTCACTATGCCCTCAAACTGGTGTACCTCGCCGTGATAAATCAGCGACACCACCGTACGGAAGCGCGCCTTACGGTTTACGGTGGCACCCTTCTCGGCCTCTCGCTCTTCCAGTCTGGTGAGCAGTTTGCGCATATTAGCCTCTGAGTCGTGGTCCTTACCCTGCAGTCCCCAACGGTTCTTGCCGTCAACGGTATCGCTATCGTCGCAGTTGGCATAGCGGGCAGAATAGACACCAGGTGCGCCATTGAGAGCCTCCACCTCCAGACCAGTATCGTCGGCAAAGCAGTCGTAGCCGAAGTGCTCGCTGATGTAGCGTGCCTTCTCCAGCGAGTTTTCTTCTAACGTGAGGTGTGTTTCGGGCAGTTCGTCGAAACACTCCACCTCTCTGAGCGAGAGGATTTCAAATCTCTTACCGAGGATTTCTCTTACCTCCCTCAGTTTGTTTTCGTTGTTGGTAGCAAATACAATTACAGGTTTCATCATTCTGTTAAGTAAAGGGCACAGGCACAGCAACACTATTGCCGTGACACCTGCCGTTATTGCAAAGAAAAGGAAAAAGTCGGAGAGAGTGACTATCTTCATGCCAAGAATGCTTGCAGGCTCCTTGCCTGGTGCTGGCAGCAGGGTGGCAAACTCGCCAGCCAGGATGTTAGCCGTGGCATTGCTCATAAACCACACACCCATAAGCAGTGAGGCAAGATGGGCAGGCGAGAGTTTATTGACCAGTGACAGTCCGATAGGTGACAAAGAGAGTTCACCCATAGTGTGAAGGAAATAGAGCACTATGAGCCACCACATAGATATCTTGGCTGTGGTGTCAATGCCCCATGTGCCATAGGCAATCACGAGATAGCCGATGGAGAGCAGTGCCAGACCGATAGCCTGCTTCACCGTTGAGGGCACGTTGATGCCCTTTCTGAGCAGCCATTCCCACATTATAGCCATAACAGGAGCAAAGGTAACCACCACTATGGGGTTGACACTCTGAAACCATGTGGTAGGCATCTCCCAGTTGCCTATGTGACGGTCACACTGCTGGTCAGCAATAATGGTGAGCGAAGAGCCAGCCTGCTCAAAGGCGCTCCAGAAGAATATCACGAATACGGCGATGATATAGATGACACCAATGTGCATCTTGTCTATCTTCTTCAGCCTGTTATCGGTTATGATGTATATAGGCAGGGCAACGGAAATGCCGTAGATAACGGAGGAGATAAGACTCACCCCCAACCCCTCTCTTGGAGAGAGGGGAGACAATACTCCTGACTGCCAAAGGGAAAACAGTGCTATTGCAAGGGCTATAAAACCGCAAGAAAATATCCTTATGTATTTTGTAGCATCTCTCCTCTCTTCAAGAGAAGGGCTGGAGGTGAGTCTGCTTGTTGGTTTTCCCCCTATCTTCTCTCCTTCTGGCGTAACTAGGTATTTGTCTTTAAGTGCCACAAACACTGCCACGGAGAATAGCATGGCACAGCCAGCAGCAAAGAATCCCCACTTAAAGGCTGAGGGGTCAGCCCAGTTGCCGTTGCCAAGCGGTCCGCAGATGAGTGGTGCCACGAAGGCACCCACGTTGATGCCCATATAGAAGATGGTGAAGGCAGAATCCTTGCGCTGGTCGTAAGGAGAGTAGAGGTCGCCCACCATCGTGGAGATGTTAGGCTTGAAGAAACCGTTGCCTATGATGAGTGCGGCTAAGCCTGCAAACATAAGCCACAAAGACAGCTGGTTGTTGACGGAAGGGTCAACAGCAGCACCCTCGCCGAAGATGCTCTGGCTGACAAAGCACGCCGAGAAGAACATGAGAAACTGGCCCAGAGCCATCGTCAGTCCGCCTGCTATGATGGAACGACGATTGCCCCAGTAGCGGTCGGAGACATATCCGCCTAATAATGGTGTGAGGTAAACCAGTCCTGTGTATGAACCGTATATCTGGCTCGCCTCGTCATTGGTAAAGAAGGCTGCAACAAGATATAAGACGAACAGCGCGCGCATTCCATAATAGGAAAAGCGTTCTGCCATCTCGGTTACGAAGAGTAGATATAAGCCTTTTGGGTGTCCTTTATGTGCCATAGAAAAAAATTATTTGTGTGCAAAGGTACGTATTTCTTTCCAAAAATTCCCCACAAAACCCAATAATGCTAAGAATTAACCTTTAAAAGGTGTTTATTTGATTAAAAAGTGTTACCTTTGCAGCCGTAAAAATGAGAAACAGGAATTAAATGAAGAGAAAATTTACTTATTTTATCGTGGCATTGATGATGACAATGGTCTATGCCACAACAGCGACAGCGGCTGCTATCCAGCAGATAGGCGACCGTTACATTATCCATGTTGATGAGTTGAACCTCTCAGGCGAGGAGACCCTTGCCGAGGTGCTTGCAATGTTTCCTAATGTGATTGATTTTAGGGGAGAAGTATTCGGTGCGAATGCTGCTGTTAGAGTCAACGATTACGGACTGTCCACCCACAATATGGGATATACAGGCGACTATGAGCAGTTCCTTGAAAAGACAAAAGCAAAGGAGTTAGACCGTATTCAGGTGTGCACCATGGCTGGTACTATGAAGGGTACAGAAGGAGTAGGCAAGGTTATTGATGTCTATTTTAAGAAGGGCAAGAACGGCACATCTGGCAGAGTGAGCGCTAAGGCTGATTCTTACGGAAGCCTCACCTCTTTCAACACCGTTAAGGTGGAGCGTGATAACCTTACCGTGTGGGGACAGCTCATGGGTGGATTTAGGCACACAAAGGTTAATGATATTGAAACTCATGACGGCAACGAGGCTGCTGTAGTTGGTTTCGACTGGCATATAAACGAGACCAACAAGTTAATGGCGAATGTGAACCAGTCATTCTACAGGGAACACGATAATTCCTTTGAAACGAAAGCTTTTTCACGTGACATAGATGTCAACATCGTATATGACCTTGACCTCTTTGACAAAAGAGGATACATGGAGATACAGACTGTGTTCCTGAATTTGGGTAACAACAGTTCAACGCAAACAGGAGGTGAATTTAGTCACGACCACTACACAATTCCTGTAGGTGTGATAGAGTTTGGCATTCCTCTCTATAAAGACAAGGCGCTGCTGATGGCAGGTATAGAGGGAGGACTGACCAAATACACAGAAAATGTATTTATACCTTGTAGCGACCGTCAACTCTATTATGATGTTTACGGACAGATAGACTGGAATATCCACGGACTTAACATCAGCATTGGCGACCGTGTGAGAACCAACAAATACTATCAGAACGAGAACGAGTATGTTGACGATATCGACCCTGACGTAAGACGTTCAGCAGACCATCGCCATCGCAACCATTTCTTCAACTTTGCTCTCTATGGCAACATCACCAAGCACTCAGTGCTGAAGGGTGCGTTTGCTAAGGCTCCAATGTCTCCTATATTTACGAATTTCCTTCAGGATGTCCCGTCTAAAGATTATTTCGAGTATCGTTCAAGTGTGCAGAAGATGGATGCTTACATAAGCGAACTGAAGTATGAATACCAGAAGCCTGACTTCACCTTCACCACCTTTATAAATAATTCACACACAAGCTTCACCTCTATACTTCTTTCTCCCGGTGAGCATGGCAATATATTCCAGGTAGGAGCATCAACCTATTGGCATAAGGGCATACTGAGACTAGCTGCTGCGCTCAACTATTACAATGTGATGAATCATGAATTAGGCGAGAAGGAGTATAGCAATATTATACAGGTTCGTCTGCAACCATCTATATCACTGCAACAGGGTTGGCAGATAGTTCCATTGCTGAGCTACACAAGTTTTGCACGCCTTTATGGTGTGGGACAGCCTGCTCAGTTTAATGCGTCGCTCCGAGTAACAAAGAGCATCAAGAACTGGGACTTCGACCTTGTTGGCAACAACCTCGGTCACCAGCGTTTCGGTCATCGCTCAGTTGCTCTCGGCATAACCTACAACTGGTAAAGACAAGAGTTTATAAGAATCATAATAACAGCATAAAAAAAGCTGGCGCTACCCATCGGGGTTGCGCCAGTTCTATTTATAACAATGTGTTAAGACGATTAGAGACCGAGTGACTTCTTAGCCTCGTTAGCTGCATTCTTAGCTGCATTGTCGATAGCCTTGTTTGCCTGCTCCTTAGCAGCAGCCTTGGTGTCTTCAACCTGCTTCTTAGCGGCTGCCTTAGCGTCGTTTGCCTGCTCCTTAGCTGCAGCCTCAGCATTTTCCTTTGCAGCCTCAGCCTTGTCTTCTAAGGCACCGATAAGACCGCCAAATCCGTCTTCAGACTCGTCGCTGATGATAGCATCGATAGCGTCCTGTGTGCCTGCTGTCTTGCCAGCAAACTCAGAAACCTTATCCTTGTTCTCCTTAAGGAACTTCTGCAACTTAGCTACGTAAGCCTTTGCTAACTCTGGGTTCTGCTTAACGAGCTCAGCAACCTTAGCCTTGCTGTCTTCGAGCACTTCCTTGAGTTTGTCAGCATCCTTAGCGTCGATAACACCATTGAGGGCGTCAAGAGTCTCCTGAATTGCCTCCTCAGAGAGTGAGTCGATGAGAGCCACTGAGTCAACAGCCTCGCCCTGCTCTGTCTTGTTACCACCACATGATGTGAAGCCGATGGCTGCTACAGCCATCACTGCTAAAAGAATTTTCTTCATGTTCTTGTTGTTTTTGGTTAATATTAATTATTCAGATAATGTCTCTTGTACCTATAACTGGTATAGGTGATATGGCTGCAAAGTTACGATAAAAATTTGATACCGCAATATTTTTTGCATTTTTTTTATTCCACCAGTCCCACGTTGCAGGTGTGAGCCTTGAAGTAGGGCAGGCTTATCAGGCAGTAGCCTTTTTGTCCCCATTCCTTACCGTATGAGTTCTTGCAACGAAGCATAATCCTGCCAGGATGCTTGCGCGATTTTACAATGCCTTCTATCGCCATAGCATGGTCGCTGCTCACAATGCCGTCAGGGGTGGGGTTGCCGTATTCCCAATATACAGCATGACCAGCCTTGAGACTTGCCAGCACCTTGGCGGTGATGCTGTCGATAGGCATATTGGTGTAGGCATGATGGTAGCGGTTGTCTGCTACCTCAAGGGTAATATCGGTGTTGTATGGTTGGTGGGGCACTGAGGTGTAGAAATGCCAGTGCTGGTAATACATCACGCTCTCAGCAAACTGCAGGGGGTTATAGCGCATGGAGAGGTAGTAGAAGGCAGGCTGTTTGCCTGTTGTGGGTCTTGTGGTAGTAAACTGTGGAAGAATGTCAGCCATCCTTTCGCGCAAATCATCAAGCGAGAGGGCTTGACGGGCAAGCAGTTGAAGCTTGCGCTCTGTCACACTACCTCGAGTTATCTGTGTCTTCTCGTGCTGATAAGGCACCAGTCCATAAATCTGGATAAGCCTCAATACCTCTGGTCCCACACCACGGAGGGAGATGTCTGCACCCTTACCGTCTGAGAGGTAGTGCCACACCGTCTGCTCTTCCAGCTCTTTTGCCATAAGCCATTGGCGCGACAACTGTATGCTGTCACCCCTCACACATGCCTCATGCTCCACACACTCCAGCATGGCATATATCCAGCATGCCGAGGTGCGCCCCTGATCGTCTCGCGCCCTCTTATCTTGGCATGAAAAGAGTATACCTGCAAGCAGTAGTATGTAAAGAGTTCTGATCACCTGATTATCCCATAACCTTCATTTGTTTCAGTGCCTGAGCCAGTTGGTCAGGACAAGAAGTGGGTTTGGCACCACACCTAATGCCTTCAAGACGACTGATAGCCTCGTCAACCTTCATACCTTTTATTAAACTGCTGATGCCCTGAGTGTTGCCTGGACATCCACCAACAAACTGCACCTCCTGCAACACTCCGTTGTCAGCGGTGATGTGAATCATTTTAGAGCATGTGCCCTGTGTCTGATAATCGTAAGTCATATTATATTACTTTAAACTTTAACTCTAACCTCTAACCTCTAACCTCTAAACCCTCAACTCTCAACTCTCAACTAATAAATCACCCTCTCACCATTTCGAGGAGTTCCTCACCAGTGAGTTTGTGGCTCATATCGGTAGCAGCGAGTATGTTGCTGACGAGGTTCTGTTTGCGCTCGTGCAGACGCTGAATCTTTTCCTCTATAGAACCTTGTGATATGAGATGATAAACGGTGACAGCCTTCTTCTGACCTATACGGTGACTACGGTCTGTAGCCTGCGACTCTATGGCTGGGTTCCACCAGGGGTCCATGTGTATCACATAGTTGGCGCGAGTGAGGTTAAGTCCTAATCCTCCAGCCTTGAGCGATATAAGGAACACAGGACATTCGCCTGCCTGAAACTTCTCCACCAGTTTCTGTCGCTCTATGATGGGCACCGTACCGTCTATATATAAATAAGGTACGTGAGCATCGTCGAGTGTGCGACGAATCTCTGCAAGATAGGTGGTAAACTGCGAGAATACCAGTGCCCCTCCACGACTTTCTTCCTCCTGTTGTTCATAGCCGTCTGTCACGGTCTGCAAGAGTTCGAGCAGAGCGGTAATCTTTGACTGACAGCAAGCTGTAAGTCGCAGACGGGTTATCTCAGCAAGAGTGTTCATTGACACTCTGCCCAGTCCGTTGGCAATGAGCGTTGCCTCGGCTTTCTGTCGCATAGCCTCATAGGTCAGCTGCTCTTCCTCGCTCATGGTGACATGCTGGTATATTTCCTCTTTCTCAGGCAGTTCGCGAGCCACCTTATCCTTGGTGCGCCTGAGCATAAATGGTTTTACCAGACGGTCCAACTGCTGCTGTGCTATACGATTGGAGTTTTGCTCTATAGGTACGATGAAACGACGGTTGAAATCCTCAAATGAGCCCAGCAGTCCTGGATTGACAAACTGAAACAGATTCCACAGTTCACCCAGATGGTTCTGCACTGGTGTACCTGTAAGCATGATACGGTTCTTGGACTTCAGTTTCATAGCTACCGCAGAGGTCTTGGCACCACGATTCTTAATGATATGAGCTTCGTCAAGACAGATGGTGTTCCACTCCTTGCTGGTTATCTCCTCCTTCACACTGAGCAACAGCATATAGGTGCACACCACCACATCGCCAGCCTTAGCACGGAGTATTGCCTCATGTCGGTCTGACTCAAAATTGAGCATGGTAATGTTAAGCGAGGGAGCAAACTTCTCAAACTCCACCTTCCAGTTGGGTGCTACTGAGGCTGGTGCTATGACGAGGGCCGGTCCTTCCTGTGCCTTTGACAGTAGGAAGGTGATGGTCTGTATGGTCTTTCCCAAACCCATGTCATCAGCGAGCAGTGCTCCTGCTCCCCAGTAGTTGAGGCGTGACATCCACTGGTAGCCCTCCTTCTGATATTCACGCAGGGTGGCATGCAGGGTAGGGGGCACATCAGGGGTGTAGGTGCTTGACTCCATTATGCGTCTTCGTATCTCCGTCAACTCTTCGTCTTCTGTCAGTTGTAACTCGCCTTGCATTATGTCAGGACCTAACAGGGCTGCTGAGAATGGTGACATCTGCAGTTTGCCATGATGCCTTGACGCAAGCGTGTTGAGCATATCGAGTTGGCGTCGCAGCTGTTCGCTGATGGCAAGGAAATCGCCATTGCCCAGAGTGATGTATCGTCCCTGTGACTGGTTGGCAAGTTCCAGCAGCTGTGCCATACTTATCACCTTGTTCTGGTCGAGTTCCACGCTGCCCTCTATCTCAAACCATCCGTTGTCATTCTTCTTTATCACACCATTCCAGATGGATGACGAATTGTGGCGCTTGATGCTCATCTTGGCACCTTCAGGCCACTCACACGTTATTCTGTCAGGGTTTGCCTGAGCATATTCTATAAGCGGAAGCAGTTCAAAAGACTGTACGGAGTCTTCCTGGTTGTCTATGATATAAGGCAGTTCAGGCACTTCTTCGCTCAGGGCGCTTATCAGGTGGTCAAGGTTCTCCTGCTCCTTCTTCAGGTCACGCTTCACCCTCGTGCGGATATAGTTCCCGTTTTCGTTCCCGTTATCAATAATCACCTCGTTGCCTTCTCCTGGCACACAACGTATTCTGCCTCCCTGCAGCGGACGCACAAAGAACGAAACGCAATACATCGAATCGCTGGGTCGCATCTGCATCACAATCTTTGATTCACCATCGCATATAGGCAGGGTGCTGCCACCCTCTATCAGGTCGCTGTGTATCTCTATGTCGCCACCTATGCGGTTGAGGAATCTGCGCAACTGTGGCTCTGCCTCGTTAGGGAAACGCTCTATCGACAGCAGTCGGCGATAGTACGGACGCTGTTGTGGGGTGAGTCTGATGAAGTTGATGCTTGTAGCACCTCGATAGGTTATAATGATGTCTGAATCAACCTCGCTGGCTGTCACGTTGCTGCTGATAACAAAACCGTCGTTATCGTGGCGCAGACTGATGTAAGGCATCTCCTCAGTCACCTCAACAAGGGTGAATGGTGCGTAGCGACCCACATACAGACGGCTTTCCTTTGCCATCTCAGGCAACACGCTATAGAGGTTTATGTCTCTGGCATGATAGGCACTGTTGCCTTCCTTCAGTTCGCTTTCTATGATGCGACGGTCGCCATCCGTCATACCCTCCACATATCCAGCCATGAAGGTCGGTACGCTGACCTGTCTGCCTGCTCCCCATCCGCCTTTCTTCAGTGTGGCTTGTTGGCGTGGCGTAACGGTGTTGTTCTTAATGTTTCGCATAAAATAGCCTATGCGCACATCTTTCTTGGGTTCCTGTGTAGCATCAATGTTGCGGTTTGCTCCAGGAATGTCGTTAAGTACATTCTCTAATGCTTTTCTATGGTATATGCCAGACAGCAGTGGAGCATCTCCATAGGGGTGGTTGCTAAAAACGGGTTTCTCCACACCGTCAAGGTAGGGTGAAAGCTCGTGGCGCATAATGTCCCATCGTGGCTTGTCATACGATGAGAAGTCTTTGCCCACATATCGGCACATGAGGGTGGCAAGTGCACGGTCTGTTCCTCCGTTCGAATAAAGCAGGTTGAGTTGTTCGCGCACCTGTTTGTCGGTGGCTGTGCCATAGAGAATGCTGTGGAGCAGTTTCGCAGCCATCGTAACGTGCATCTCAGTCGATTTTGCCAGGGCGAGTGCACGTTTGCGTCCTTCTTCAGTCCCTACCTTATAGGCTGTTAGTGTGTAGTAGAAATTGGCTATCGCGAATGGCAGGTAGTGCTTAGTCGAAGTGTAGTAGCCTCCGTTTCTGTTTCCTAAGGTTACGGCATTCTTAAAATGCTGGAATGCCTTGTTCATATTGCCGTGATAAGCCTCATATATGCCTGCTATTATCAGGTGGTACATATCAGTGGAACTGATGTTGGCTGGCACCTTGCCCTCCATCAGGTAGTCCATCAGGTCACACATGCACAACACATGTTGCAAGGATATGTCTGCCTCTATGGTGTCAAACCTGTAACCTCTTATCACCGAACGCAGGTAGGCGGTGTCTATAACCTCTTCTCCCTCCAGTGCCTTGGTCAGTGTCTTCTCAAAAAGGTCGTGGAAATTGGTTGCGCTGAACACCATCAGCAGGGGTAGGAAACGGCTGTCTAAGGTGGCTGGTATGAAGCATTCTATCGCTTCGCCTATCTCGTAGTCGTTTATCTCTTCTATGCTGATGTTCTGAAAGCCTGAACTGATAAACTGCCACAGCATCTTCTGCACCGCTGAGGGTTTCATGCCCCTTGCCTCGTCGAGCACACTGATGGTGAGTTGGGGCTTCTGCTCATAGAAATAGAGCATGAGGGGTATCAGTTTTTCAGCCGTAATGCTATAGTCGTAGGTATCGTTACGCCAGTTATAGCCCAGCTCCTCCAAATACCCTTCCTTCTTTATGCCTGCAAGCGTAGCCTTGAAGTCGATGAGGGGTTTGCCCGTCAGCGACTCCACTATGCTTCTCACTCTTCCCGTCTGTGTTGCGTCGATGTTAAAGAGTGAGTAGATGCACAGCAGGCATTGTTCGGTATGTGTGAGTGTTGAAATCAATTCTCAATAGAATAAGCCAGCGCGTATGCCTTTATACGCTTCACCATAGCGAGCAGACCGTTGCTGCGGGTTGGTGACAGGTGGTCTTTCAGTCCTATCTGTTCTATGAAGTAGAGGTCGGCGTCGAGTATCTCCTTTGCAGGCTGATGGTTTATCACCTTGATGAGCAGGGCTATGATACCCTTCACTATCAGTGCGTCGCTATCGGCAAGGAAACTCAGGGTACCATCCTGCTCCTTGTCACACTGCACCCACACCCTACTCTGACAGCCGTCTATCAGGTTCTGCTCTGTCTTATATTTCTCGTCCAGAGGTTCCTGTTCGTTGCCCAGGTCTATCAGCATCTGGTATTTATCCATCCAGTCGTCAAAGGCGCTGAACTCCTCTATCACTTCGTCTTGTATCTCGTTTATCGTCATCTTTATTGGTAATGTCTTTAACTTCTTTAACTTCTCTAACTTCTTTATTCTTTTATCTTCTCTATTACAAACACTTTGTCGCTTGGCCTTACTTTGTCTGGCACGGCGATGCTGATGCGCTGTCCTTTCTTTGCTACATCTACAGGCTTCAGGTCGTAGCGTATCTCCTTCACCTCGTCTATGTACATAGCTCCTGTGGTAGGACCAGTGATGAGCAGTTTGTCGCCCACCTTTATCTCGTGCGCCTCCACCTGCAGTTCAGCCACACCTATCTTTGAGAAGTATTTGATGGTCTTGGCTGCATACACCTTCTTCTCCGTAGCCTTTGAGCCGTAGCTGTCGTTCCACTCGCCCAGCGTCTGTCCCTGGTAGTATCCGTCCCAGAAACCGCGGTTAAACACCCTGCTGAGTCTCTCGTCCCAAGCATCCTTGGCTTCCTCGGTAAAGGCTTTGTTCCCGTTAACGTTCCCGTCGTGTAGCACTGCCTTGATAGCTTCCTTGTAGCAACGCACTACGGTGTCCACATATTCAGGTCCGCGTGCTCTGCCTTCTATCTTAAACACCCTAACGCCTGCATCCATCATCTTGTCTATGAAACGGATAGTCTTCAGGTCCTTAGGCGACATGATGTATTTGTTGTCTATCAACAGTTCGTTGCCTGTCTCCACATCAGTTGCCAAGTACTGCGCATCGCTATTCCCGTTCCCGTTCCCGTTAACGTTTACCTTATACCCTCTTCGACATATCTGCACACATTCGCCTCTGTTGGCAGAGCGGTTGGCGTTATGCAGTGACAGGTAGCACTTGCCTGATATAGCCATACACAGTGCTCCGTGACAGAACATCTCTATGCGGATGGGGTTGCCTGACGGACCGCAGATATTCTCCTTCACAGCCTGTTCGTGGATAGCCTTCACCTGATCCATGCGCAGTTCGCGAGCCAGCACCACCACATCGGCAAACTGAGCGTAGAATCTCAGTGCTTCGATATTGCTTATGTTGAGTTGGGTGGAGAGGTGCACCTCCTGTCCCACCTGCTTGCAGTACATCATCACAGCCACGTCGCTGGCTATCACGGCAGAGATATTTGCCTCCTTGGCGGCATCTATTATCTCACGCATCTGCTCCAGGTCTTCGCCATAGATAATGGTGTTGACCGTGAGGTACGACTTGATGCCGTGCTCAGCCGTCAGGGCTGCTATCTCCTTCAGGTCTTCTATGGTAAAGGTGCTTGCCGAGTGGGCACGCATATTCAACTTCTCGATACCAAAGTATATCGAGTCAGCCCCAGCGTTGATGGCGGCAGCCAGACTCTCTCGAGAGCCCACTGGCGCCATTATTTCATATAGTTCACAGTTCATAATTCATAGTTCACTGTTCACAGTTATCGTAGCGAGCTTGCTCGCGTATCGTAGTGGCTTTAGCCACGTATCGTAGGAGCTGGAAGCTCCGTATCGTAGGCGAAGCTGCCTTAAATTTCCCAAACCGCTCCGTCAGGGGTATCCTTTACGATTATGCCTGCCTCATTGAGTTCATCACGTATCTGGTCTGACACAGCCCAGTTCTTCTCTTCCTTAGCCTTCTGACGCATGTCGAGCACCATCTGCATCACCTTGTCCAGAGCCTTGTCCTTCTCAGTGTTCCCGTTCCCGTTAGCGTTAGCGTTGGTAAGTCCCAGAATATCCTCTATGAAGAGGTGCATCACGTATGACAGAGCCTTCAGGTCGTCAGCGCTTATCTTTGCCTTGCGGTCCACCAGCAGGTTTATCTGGTGACAAGCCTCAAAGAGTTCTGAGATGACGATAGGTGTCTGCAGGTCGTCGTTCATAGCGTCGTGCAGTTTCTGTGGCAGCTCCTTCACATATTTCGCTATCTCTGGGTTTGAACCCTTGGCAGGCTGTATGCGCTTGAGGTCTTTGAGTCCCTGCATCAGTCGTGCAAAACCCTTCTCTGCTGCCTCCAGTGCCTCACTTGAGAAGTCCACCGTACCACGATAGTGGGCTGAGAGTATGAAGAAGCGTATGGTCATAGGTGCAAACGGCTTGGTGAGCAGTTCGTGGTCGCCCTTAAAGAACTGGTCGAGCGTTATGAAGTTGTTGTATGACTTACCCATCTTCTGTCCGTTGATGGTTATCATATTGTTGTGCATCCAGTAGCGCACGGCAGGGTGACCCATCGATGCCTGTGCCTGTGCTATCTCACACTCGTGGTGAGGGAACACCAGGTCCATGCCTCCACCATGTATGTCAAACTCCTCACCCAGGTATTTCCTTCCCATCGCCGTACACTCACAGTGCCAGCCAGGGAAGCCCTCAGCAACGTTCCCGTTCCCGTTAACGTTCCCGTTCCCGTTGCCCATCACCCACGGCCATCTCATGATGTGCTCTGGCTGTGCCTTCTTCCACAGGGCAAAGTCGGCTTGGTTCTTCTTCTCGCCCACACCAGCGAGGGTGTCGCGGCTGGCGTCCTTGATGTTCTCCAGCGTTCTGCCTGAGAGAATGCCGTACTTATAGTCCTTGTTGTATTTCTCTATGTCGAAATACACCGAACCGTTGCTCACATAGGCATAGCCCCTGTCCAGTATCTGCTGCACCAGTTGCTGCTGCTCTATTATGTGCCCTGTAGCATGTGGTTCGATAGAGGGTGGCAATACGTTCAGTTTCTCCATCGCACTGTTGAATCGACGGGTGTAATACTGCGCTATCTCCATTGGCTCCACCTGTTCCAGACGTGCCTTCTTGGCTATCTTGTCCTCGCCCTCGTCAGCATCGTGCTCCAGGTGGCCTACGTCAGTGATATTCCTCACGTAGCGCACCTTGTAGCCCAAGTGCTGCAGGTAGCGGAAGAGTATGTCGAAAGTGATTGCTGGGCGAGCATGTCCCAGGTGAGCATCGCCATATACCGTAGGTCCGCAAACGTACATTCCCACGTGTCCTGGGTTAATAGGCTTAAAAGCCTCCTTCTGTCTTGTCAGTGTGTTGTATATAAGTAGTGTCATAATTCTAAGGAGTTAAAGAATTCTAAGGAGTTAAAGGAGTTAGAGGAGTTATCGCTCGCAGAGCGAGCTTAGGAGTTAGAGACATTACCATTAGTTCCCGTTCCCGTTCCCGTTCTTGCGCTCCAGTTGGTGCTTAGGCGAGCAAGCTCGGAGCAAGAGTTCAAAGGTAACTCACATTCTTCACTCTTCATTCTTCATTCTTCATTCTTCGAGCGAAGCTTAGCTCAGCTCCAGCATTCTGTTTATCGGCTTCACTGCATCCTTGGCTATGGCTGGATCAACGTCCACCACAGGGGTCTCGTCGCGCAGGCAGTTGCGCAGCTTCTCCAGCGTGTTCAGTTTCATATACTGACACTCGTTGCATGAGCATGAACCCTTAGCAAGGTCGTTATCGTTAGCGTTCCCGTTCCCGTTATCGTTCCCGTTCCCGTTAACGTTCCCGTTGTCAGCCTCGCTGACTTCTGGTGGTACAGGAATAAAAGTACACTCAGGACAGGTGCGCTGCAGTTCGTGCAGTATGCCAGCCTCAGTGGCAACGATGTATTTCTGTGCAGGGTGGCTCTGTGCATACTTCAGCATGTCGGCAGTAGAGCCCTTCACCTCTGCCATCGCCAGCACGGGAGCCTTACACTCCAGGTGTGCCATCACCGTTGCGTCTGGGTTCTCAGCCTTCAGCTTTGCTATCGCCTCCACTGAGAAACGCTCGTGCACATGACAGCCACCGTTCCACAGTTCCATATCTCTGCCCGTCACGCTGTTGATGTATGAGCCGAGGTTGTAGTCAGGACCAAAGAGTATCTTCGCATCCTTAGGCAACTGGTCTATCACCTTCTTAGCATTGCCTGATGTCACCACCACATCAGTCAGCGCCTTCGTGGCAGCCGTGGTGTTCACATACTGCACCACCATATAGTCGGGATGCTGCTGCTTCCATCGCCACAGGTCCTCAGCGTCACAACTGTCGGCAAGCGAACAGCCAGCGGCAAGGTCAGGCGCCAGCACCTTCTTCTCAGGCGAGAGCAGTTTGCAGGTCTCAGCCATGAAGTGCACTCCGCACATCACTATGATGTCGGCATCCGTCTGAGCCGCCTTACGAGCCAGGGCGAGTGAGTCGCCCACGAAGTCAGCACAGTCCTGTATGTCACCCGTGGTGTAGTAGTGAGCCAATACCACAGCATTCTTCTCTTTACACATCTGGCGTATCTCCGCCTGCAGTGTCTTAGTCAGTTCACAGTTCATAATTCACAGTTCACAGTTTAAAAGTTATCGTAGCGAGCCTCGCTCGCGTGAATGTGCAAAGATACTTATTTTTCCTGACATGAGCAAGCATTCGGTGTTAAAACTTGTTTTAACCACTATTATTCGGTCCTAAACAAGCCACTATAACACCATAGCGCTCCACTCTGTCTATACGTTCTTTGTTGTCAAAATGAGTGATTTCTGGTCGAAAAGTCATTTTTTTTGCATTGTTTTTACTATTTTTTTGTCATTTTTCTTGTATGTTTGTACTTTTTTTCTTACATTTGCAGCACACAAACCTAATTATTAACCTAAATAACAAACACATTTATGAAACAGAAATCATTTTGGATGTTGTCAATGCTATTAGCATTCTGCATCAGTCTTTCATTTACTTCATGTGGTGACGATGATAGCGGAAGCGGTCCAGTACCCCCATCACCAGTGCCTGGTAAGACCTATCTTCAAATACTGAAGGCAGATGTCGGCACAATTCTGGAAAAGTATCCTGAATTCAAAAAAGAGAGCCAATTCGACTATCCTTACGGATATTTACGTCAGGTTTATTACAGACTCAATGGTAATGTGTCTGGCACTCCTATTACCGAACTGAAGGCTGTTATTGCGCAATATGGTTTCGACTACACTACCATAACACAAAAGGGAGAAGAGCAGCACATCTTGGTTGCTACGAGAAACTTTGACAAGGGACTGGAGGCTGACATGACCTATCAAGAGGGTGTAGCACCAGGATATCCTCAGGATGTTGACATTATTGAGAATCTTGATAAGATAATCACTTTGGAGCATGCCCTCAAGAAGCTCAAGGAATCTAATGTTACTATACCAGATACGAAGGACATATACCTTATCAAGCCTGCTACTCCTTATGCTGGATCTGACATTATCTATCTGCTTAATAAGATAGTTAATAATACCGTAGTGTATGTTGACGCTCAGACTGGCGAGGTTAAAACAGCAAAAGCACAATAATTATTTGACTTTACACTCATAAGAGGACGATTTCAACGCAGGAATCGTCCTCTTATATTTTACTTAAACCTGAAACTTTCCGTAAAACTTTTTTCCTTTCCTCCAAATTTTTAAGGGGAAATAAAAGGATAAAGACAACAATGACAACTTAAAAGACACAAGCCCAACCAAATTTTCTTACCAGTTCCTGTAAGAGGTTGCGGTCGTGAACAGGAATAGTTACTGCCACCGTCTCATGCTTAGCATCAGTCTTCTTGTTTGCAGTAGCAGCATCTATCTCATACTGCGTCTGAGCAGCCAGTAATATCTTAGCAGGAATACCTATCGTTTCCTCTATCTTCAGAGCCAGCTCCGTAGTCAGCGAGCGTTTCCCGTTAAACACCTCGCTTAGATGCGAAGGCTGAGTACCAAGCATCTTAGCGAAATCCTTCTGAGTGATTCCACGCTCTTCCAGTTCAGGTCTGATCATCATTCCTGGGTGTACCGCCATAAATGGTGCAGGGTTATCATTTCTTGTTGCCATAATGAGTATCGTCTAAACTTATAACTGTAATTTTTATACCACCCTCAAATTCGCGGAAGAGGATACGTTCCACCATTCCGTTTACAACCCTTACGGAACTAAGTCCATTTGTTCCTGCAAGTTGCTCATAATGAAGGAATGACACAGCTCGGAGGTCGCTCGCGCGTTCTGCCAAACGCATATAGTTATACACCGTGGCAAGGGCCTTCATAAACTTTCCATTACGGGCATACTTCTTATATCTGTTATTACGCCCCGTCGTTATGAGTTCCTCTAAGTCTGTATCTTCAAAGACTATTTGCATACAAAATTAATTATCATGGTGCAAAGGTAAATAATTATTCCCGAATCTGGGAATAATTTCTCGTTTTTCTTCACTAATTTAACATTTATTCGCACCGAAACTTTTGCAAAATTACGGAAATAATTTCAAACAAACAAATAATCTGGTTATAACTTCCAAATTTTTCATAAAATATTTTTCCTGACATGTGACACGACATAGGAACACTCACCAGTCCCGATGTTTCCTTACTCCTCCTCACCATACAGGCAGTACCACTGCCATGCCTTGCGCAAGAGGATGCTCAACTCTTCCTCTTTCACATCAGCCATTGTTGACCTGATGTATATATCTTTAGTGCAACCAAGGTATAGCAGTATCTCGCTTCTGTTCATCGAGGTTATGAACAGTTTCTTCTTCTCATTGAAATCTGCTATCACCTTCCCCCTCTGCTCCTCATCCTTTGGTCTCAGAATCTGGTAATGAACATAGGGAGCTGTTTTATGCACCAAATCCTCAAAAGGAACAGGCGCAAAGGTGTATTTATTTATCGTAAATTCTTCCTTAGACACCACACCTTCTTTGGCATCTATCACATCCATTGTAGTTGCTGGTCGCATAGTTTTTTTATTTTCCCACAAAGGTAACATTTTTTCCTGACACTGAAAAATCTGCAACACCTTTTTTCAAGTTAATATTTCAAAACGAAGACAATAAGACAATAAGACAATAGACAATAAGGTGGTTTGCAACATACCGAAGACAAGAAACTGATGACACATTGTAAAATATTAAGGGTAAATATTAACAAAGTGTAAGTAGTATAATTTAATATCATATTATTATATATAATATAATAATATGATATTACCCATGGTCAGCACCCTCCTCTCTGCAGCTCGCCACGTGCTTATTGTCTATTGTCTACGTGTCTCCGTCTCCAAGACAGCAGCGAGGGGCGTCAAATGTTAAAAACCCCGTCGCCATTTCCGCCCTTTTCGCCCTAAAACGCAAAAGCATTACTTTTAGGTGGTAAAAGCATTACTTTTAGCGCTAAAAGCATTACTTCTGCATCCAAAAGCAATGCTTTTGCATCACCCCCTCGCAAGCCCCGAAAACACTGGGCTCACGCATGTGTTAAATACCCCGTTTTCCTTGCACAGACCACCATTTTTTTGTAACTTTGCATATAGAAAAAGGACGGAATTTCAAAGGTCACGAAAGGAAGTCCCAGAGCGCTCACACAATCAATCATTCACTTAATTATCTAACCCATTAAAAACAAGAAAGGAACAAAATTATGGCAGTAATTGTAGATGTTTATCAGGACAAGCGTAAGACTGGCAACAACCTCTGGTATGGACGTGCATGGCACCCAGGTGTTCTCGACACTCGCGCACTCGCAAAGCGCATAGAGCAGAACGTGTCAGTGAAGGAGTCAGACGTATATGCAGTGCTTATAGAGCTTGCTAACGTGATGACTTACGAGATTCAGAACGGCAACAAGTGTAAGCTCGACCGCTTCGGCTACTTCGGTGTTTCACTCCGCTCATCTGGTGCCCTCACTGAGGCTGACTTCTCTATCAAGGAGCACATCAAGAACGCTAAG
>JAEEGL013867221.1_pt1 | contig 18570 bp, 11 predicted proteins | sample 9134231 | NCBI WGS metagenome assembly JAEEGL01 (sample SAMN16246548, study PRJNA631951) | gut metagenome | biome: gut microbiome; feature: rumen; material: fiber-attached | host: Bos | place: Iran: Karaj | collected 2018-10 | reverse complement strand
TCGTTGCCCGGCTGCACGGACAGGCCGTCGTACAGTCCTCTCTCCTTTTCTTCCTGCTCCGTGAAAATGCTCCGGAACCCTTCGTTGTAGAAGAGCTGAACGGCCTCGTGCCAGTTTGCCTTCGCCAGGTTCGCGAAATAGGACAGCGTCGGTACCGGGCCGATCGATGACTGCAGCGCGCTCTGCTGCACAGAGACGTGATAAGGAAGACGGTACTCTCCGTTATTTGAGATGATACGGAAGCAGCCGTCCAGCTCGTCCCCTGCGGAAAACGCGGACGCGTCCGCGCGGTACATGACCGTGTCCGAGGCGCCCGAGAACGTCTCCGTGAGGCACTGCACGCAGGACCTCGATGAGGAGACGAACCCCTCCGCGGCGCGGCCGTCCGGCGCCGTGATCTGAAAGCTTCCTTCCAGGATCTCCCCGGGCGTGAGCGTCAGGTCGATATGATCTTCGGAAAAAGTCAGCGGCTCATACTTGATATGAAATGCGTCGCCAGACATCCTCTCGGAAAAAGACTGACTGGAAAACATAAACAATCCCCTGTGGACAGAACTTCTGACGAGGTTATTCTACCAGATTTGCCTGTTTTAAGCGAGTGCCGCGCGGCCTGTATGCCGCGGCTGAGTCTCCCGGGGATCTGTGATATATTATTCATATACCGATTCTGCTCTCACGGATCTTTCCGGCACAGTTCACACAGGGAAAAAGCGCCATGGCGATCGATCATTACAACGCATTCATCTCTTATCGGCACAACGACAGGGATTCCGCCGTCGCTTCCGCCATTCAGTCGAAGCTCGAGCGGTTCCGCATTCCTCCCGCCGTTCAGAAGACGACCGGCATCCGGAAGATCGACCGCATCTTCCGGGACAAGGAAGAGCTCCCGATCACGAGCGACCTTGGCGCCGATATCGACGAGGCCCTCTCGATCTCCGACTTTCTCATCGTCATCTGCTCCCCGGAACTGAAAGAGTCCCGCTGGTGCATGCGCGAGATCGAAGTCTTCCTCTCCTCTCACCCGAGACAGAGAGTCCTCACCGTCGTCACGGAGGGCGAGCCGCCCGACGTGATCCCCGGGATCCTGCTCAGTGATACGATCGAGAAGACGTCGAAAGACGGGAGCACCGTCACAGAGACGGTCGACGTGGAGCCGCTCGCCTGCGATTACCGCAGGCCCGCCGCGTCCCGCTCGAAAAAGGACTTCCGGACTGCCGAGCGCGAAGAACTGCCCCGCCTCGCCGCGGCGCTGATCGGCTGTTCCTATGATGAACTTGTCAGGAGGCAGCATCAGTACCGCATGCGCCGGATGGCTGCCCTGGGGAGCCTTGTCCTTGCGCTCTCTGCCGGAGCGATCGCATATCTCCTTTGGAGCCGGAATGAGATTCGAGAGAATTATCAGCAGTCACTCATCAGCCAGTCGCATGAGCTGGCTTCGCAGTCCCTCTCTGCTCTTTCGGACGAAGACCGCGTCACGGCCGTATCTCTGGCGCTTTCAGCCCTACCGTCGGAAGAGCTGGACCGTCCCGTGACGGCGGAAGCGGAGTACGCCCTCACGGAAGCGATGCAGATCTATTCCTCTTCCACGGCGCTCACCGGGACCCGGATCTTCCGGGCGCGCGATGAAATAACGGACTTCTCCTACAGCTCGAACGGCGCGTACCTGCTCGCGATGGATAAAGCGGGCGGCCTGACCGTCTGGGATGTCGCGTCCAGAGAGCGCATCGCCGTCTGGGAGATCAGCAGCGCAGAGGATCTGCCGGGCTTCGCGGCTCTGCCCGGCAACCGTGCCGTCGTCTGGGGCGGCAGCGTCATCTTCTGCATGGATTATCTGACGGGCGACCAGGTCTGGGCAATGGATCTGAGCCACCCTGGCGTCTTTGCGTGCCTCTCCCCGGATGGAAAGAGCATCTTCGCCTGTAACCAGCGGGCACTCCTTAAGCTGGACTGCGGGAGCGGTGATATCCTGGATGAATTATCCCTCGACGACCTGCCGGACGGCCTCATCCCGGAAAACGGCTTTTTCTTCGGCATCCGAGTCTCCCCTTCCGGAGAAAGCGCCTCCGTGCTCCTGCGGCTCGGCGACGGATCGGATGCCTGCGGACTGTTCTTATGGGATACGAATGCCGCCCCGGATCATAAGACCGGCGGCCTGTTCCCCGTATCGGATGAAATTTACCGGGACGTCTCCGCTTTCGGATTTGCGGACGAGACGCACCTCTATCTGTGTCATCGCAACGGCGCGAAGGAGTCCTTCGAAGGGGCGACTGTCACAACGGTCGGGGATGATCCGGTGCGTGTGACGATGGTCTCCGCGGAGAGCGGGGTCCTCTGGAGTTCCGCCTTTGACATTGCCCAGGTCGCAGGCAATACGATCGCCCTGCCGGCGCAGTACAGGGCGGAAGACAGCGTCTGCGGCGGACTCCTTGTCGCCTTGGGACAGACGGCTGTTATGCTCGATGCCGGAGACGGTGCCATCGTGCTCAGGAGGGATCTCGGAGACATTGTCATCTCCGTCTCCGCGCCCACACCGGACGGCTACAGCGCCGTTCTTTCGGACGGACAGACCGCATCCGTCACCTATGACCCGCTCAGCACTGTTTACATGAAACAGTATGCCGGGGGGATCAAAGCGCTGCACTCGAATCCGGCGCCGGACACGGCTTCTCCGGAAGCGGCAGCCTTGCGGAACGGCGAGATCCTGCTCTATGAGACGGAGATCAGTCCTGTCTATACAGCCACTGACGGCGACGCCGCACTGCAGATGCCGCGGGAGACGGCAGTCACTCCCGCGGGATATCTTGCTGTACTCACGGAAAGGCCTTCTCTCCTCGTCATCGATCCGGAACGCAACTCTGCAAGGGACCTGGTCCTTCCCGGAAGCGCGTATACATGGACGATCGCCGGGATCCGGGAGGATGGCAGCATTCTCCTCGCCGCAAACGCCGATGAGAGCAATGATTCCCTCGCCGCAAACGCCGATGAAAGCAATGGTTCCCCCGCTGCGGACGCCGGCGAAGACAGCGGTCTAAGGGATGGCCTCACGTTTGCGGCCGTCGATCCGGCTGCGGCACAGCCCGTAATAGAGATCGTTGCCGGAGACGGACAGATCGCCGCGGATTACGGCATGTTCTTCGCGGACTTCGGAAACTTTTTCTCCATGAGCGGCGACCGGATCCTGTACGTCACTCCGCAGCAGGCTTCCCTGGACGACGGCTCCTCTTCGGGGGACAGTCTCACCCTGGCCGACACTGTCAGCGGCAGCCTCTCCCGGCTGACCGTCAAAGGGCTTTCCGGAACGCAGTCGCTCCGGCATGCGTACCGCCGCGACCTGATCTCCTACGGTTCGCTCGTCCTCCCCTCGCCTGTCTTTGCCTCCCCGGATGGATCGCTCGTGTTCACGACCTGCTATGACGCGGAAGACGACCTGAATCACGGCCTCCTCGTGAGCACGGAAACGGGAGAAGCCGCTGTCCTGCCCAAGCTTCTCTACGACGGTCTTCTGAAGGCTGCCTGGAACGGACAGGGGGACCGGATCGCAGTCTCAGGCCATTTCCTCATCAATGTCTATGACCGCGAAGGAACCGTCCTCCATCAGATCCCGCATCCCGGCAGGCAGGTCCTGTCATTGTGCTGGCGCGGGGAGGAACTCATGGCACTCTTCTCCGATCACGTGCTGGAGCGCTATGATCCGGAACAGTACACGGCACAGCAGAATGCCCCCGAAACTTCCGGGGACACCCTGAGCGTGACCGCTCTCGATATGACCGATCCTCCGATCGGTATCTATGAACATTTCTCGTGGAATGAGGAGAATGAAAGGCTGTACCTCATAGCTGACGGCGACCTGTTCATCATCGACGCAGCCGCCTTCCCCTCCGTACAGAGCGCACGCGCGAAGAACTGCCTTGCCGTCTCCCGCGGGAAGATCTGGAATATCACTCCGGAGATCGCGGCGGACGGCGCGACCGTTTACCGTGCCGGCTTCTTTACGCAGCCCGGCACGGCGGAGCTGACTGAGCTGGGCCGGAAGCTGGTGGAATAAGCCTGATTTCCTCCGGCCTCCTGGATTCAGTGCTGGTTCTGGGCCGGGCCGCCGTTTTCATTCTGATGCTGCCATCTGCGGCGTTTCATCGTCGACTGCGCTCTGTCCGCGGCATCGGCGCGGTTTCGAGACTTCGCGTTTTCGTTGGCTTCCTGGCCGTTCCCGTTCAGTTCATTGAACCTGTTTTTGAAGAGCTGCCGGAAATCTACCTCCCTGATATGCTGTTCATCATTCACCGGCTGATGCTGCGGGTTTCCCGCATTCTGAGCAGCGTCAAGGGCATGATATGATCCGGCCTTTTTACAGCAGTTCCCGCATCTGCGCCAGGATCTCATAAGGTCCGTCGTCGCGCGCCCTCTCTTCTTCTGTCAGCCTTTCATACGGCACGAGGAGCGGATGCTTTCTCGCCGCGTTGTCCCTCACCTCCGCGTACTGCCAGTTGTGCAGGAGGTGGAAGCGCGTCCACCTGACGTGCTCCGTGCGGCGCAGCTCTTCCAGTCTTTCTTTATCCTCCCTGCGGCACCGCATGAACATCTCCGCCTCCCGGGCGCAGTTCTCCGGCGTGAGAGCGCAGATCGTATCGTCGCCGGAAAGGATCCTGACCTTCTGGATCATGTGATCCGCCGCCGCGATGTTGGAGCGCTGCGAAAAATCGCTCAGATCCTCCCACGGCACCGCGGAAGGTCCGCCCGTGCCCTCTCTCTCCGCTCTCTCAACGAAGATCCCGTGGAGACGCCTCGCCGCGTCGTTGAGGCTGTCGCTCAGGATCAGCTCCGGCGTGTAGATCTCCTGCGGCTGCCCGTAGATGTGTATTTTCCCGTCTCTCAGACCATCCAGCGCATGGACCGCGCGCAGGCAGATGTCTCCCGCGGCGCAGAAGAGCCTTCGAAGATCGGAGAGGATCCGGAGATTCTCCGCCTCATCCGGGCTGCACAGGATGATCCTGTCCGCTTCCCTCAGAATGGACGGATCTGCGTTCCATGCCCCCGCATGCATGCGGATCCGGTCGCCGCTTCCATCCCCGATCAGCACAGAGGTGACAGATCCGTCCGTCAGGACCTCGCCGAGCCCATAATGGCTCCGTAAGAACCCTCCTCCTGCGCCGTATATGTCATAGGTGATCTCCTGCTGCGGCGCCCTCACGTTCATCATTAAGCCCTGCTCGAGCATCGCGTCAGAGCACGTTTTTGGGCCGATGATGACGATCTTCTTCTCGGTCTTCCTCAGTCCGAACCCCCGCCAGAACAGGCGCGCCATGATCTCTTCGTCATCAAAGGAATGGATCCCGTCGGGGAGCAGTTCCCGGGAAGCGCCCGAGCGGCAGCAGACCACCGCGCGGACCCCGCACGACGCAGCGAGAGCATGCAGTTCCAGGGCGCGGGACAGATTCTCACCTCCGCGATCTCCGAGAAGGAAGAAGCGGACCGGCAGCTCCTTGCTCCCGCCGGGAGCGGCAGTCTCTTTCCGCTTCATGAGAAGGAGGTCCTTCGCAGAAAAAGACGTCTTCAGGAATCCGGAATACTTTCCGGCATCTCCTGTCTCCTCTCCGGCTCCCGGCCTGTCCTCCGGAAGGATCAGCAGGGCGTCCGGATACTGTCTCCGGACATTTTCGGCGCACGCGTCGATCCTCTCCCCCGTTCCCCAAAAGACTATCCACGGGCGCCTCTTTCCGAAGAAAAGCCTTATCCGCGGATACCATCGGCTCATCAGGCTCGTCACGGCAAGGCCGATCAAAAGGGCCAGCATGCCGGCGCTGAGGAGGGCGAAGAGGCTTCCGATCAGACGTCCCGCGGGCGTCACAGGGTACAGGTCCCCGTATCCCACTGTCGTCAGCGTGACGACCGAGTACCACAGAGCGTCTCCGATGCTGTCGATCGCAGCGCTGTCCGCCGCACTCTCCGCCGCGACGAGCGCGACAAGGAGCAGCGCGTAGACTGCCGCCGCCAGCACAGCTGTAATGATGACCCTTTTCCTTGTGTTATTGCCGCTTTTCACGTTCTCCTCTGCGCCGCAGGGCTCCTTTTCAGATCGCCGTGCCGCTTCCCTTCTCCGTCCCGGCTTTTGCTTCCTCTTCCATGCATTTCAGGATCACCCTGACGTTATCGATATCCATCTTCCTCAGATCCTTTTTCACGCCTGTCACGGCAGCTGTCTTCTCAGAGAGCTCCGGCAGTTCCTCCCAGGGGATCAGACATGCGTGATAGCGCTGCGAGGTGTCGCGATCGATCCGGAAGTCGGACCGTCCGTTCTTTTCCTTTTCCTCCAGATATCGGGCCGAGCGCTCCGCGAAGACGTCATCCGGCATCGCGCGGTATCCCATGACGTAGTGGAACGCACACCAGCGGCGGTGCTCCGTCCTGCCCAGCGTCTCCGTGACCGGATCGCCGTCCGGACAGCCGTCGCGGATCTTCACGCCGCTCTCCTCAAGGGCAGCCAGGTATGCCGGCAGGAAATCCGCCGCCGCGCGGCAGCTCATCCGGCTGAAGTACCCGAGCTCCCTCCAGTTCTGATTCACGCTCCTGCCATTTCCCCCGCTGTACGCCTGGTTGATCGCCTTCGCCTGCTCATCCAAGTGCTCGTCGCACAGGATCTGTGTCGTATACGGGTTCAGCGTCGTCCATCGGATTGTCTCCTTGTCCACAAAGCTCACGCCGACGCGCGAACAGACGATGACCCGGGCGGCACTGCCGAGCTCGTACAGATACTGCATCAGATCCATCGAGATCTCCTGATCCTGCTTGCTGTCCCCTGTGCTGACCACGACGTAATTAAGGCTCGCCCCGCGCTCCTCAATATAGTCGTACAGAGCCTTGCTCCGCGCGTCGTGTTCCATGAACCGGATGTCGTATTCCGTAAGAAGCGTCTTCTCTCTGTGGATGAAGCTGCCGCCAATCTCGGTCAGATTCCGGTCGCACACCGTGACATGCATCGCGGAGCCCTCGAACTGTCCATGCATGATCAGTTCCCGAAGAACACACTGCGCGGTAGAACCGAATCCAATGATGAGCGCCTCGAAATCCTGCTTCGCACGCCCGGTCTCATCAAAGGCAAGAGTCCCTGCGGGCGGGAAGGAGCGCATCATCAGGCGCGCCGCCATATCACCGGGGGAGAATACATATACTTCCCCATATCCGTACCGGCCTTCCTGCGCCTGCAGAAGATCGCCGGCCATCGCCTCTTCCACAGCGATGACAAGACGCATCTGCTGCGGGAAAACGTTTCTCTCCTGTGCAGCAGCGAGGAACGTCTGCGCGTATTTCAGATTCTCAAAAGCGGACTCATGAAGACAGTACAGATCGAACTTCTTTGTTCCGGCGCTGAGTCCGATCGACCTCAGAAAGCTCTTTTCCACATTTCGCGCAGGGAGATCGCTGCAGAGGATCCCGCCGGACTGACGGATATCGTCCTCGAACGGCTCCGCTTCCTTCTCCCCGTCCACGAGGAGGACAAGCCGTTTTTCCTTCGCGAGTTCCCTCCCAAAGGAGACAGAAGACGCGTTGACGCCGTAGATGATGGAGACCGGCTGGAACCCCGAACGAAGGAATCGGAGAAACCGGATCGCGCCCGCCCCGATCGTAATGAACGTCGCGCTCGCGAAGGCGTATATAGCGATCAGATGGGTCAGCCAGAATAAAAAAAGACCTGCCTTCGTCTGGAACAGCGGTGCGCTGCTCACGGAAGACAGGTCGTTTCTGCCGACGAACATGAACCAGACGGACATCGTCGCACGCAGCACCGCCATCGGAATGTCGGGAATGGTGTGCGCATAGCCGTATCCATAGAAAATAAACCCGAGGAAAACGGCAGCCGTCACAAAAAAGCCGGTCATCTTCGCGCCGAGCTTCGGCCGGACCGCGAGATTGACCATCATGGCGATAAACACCACACAGGTGTACAGGATCACTAAAAATGCATGCATGACGTGCTTCTCCTGATCCTATTTTAATCCATACACCCGGCGGCGTAAACGGAATATCTGCCGCGGATCCTGCGGATCAGGAGAACGTGCCGCCCCTCACTCCCCGGCGAGCACCATCATGATCTCGTTGCTCCGCTCGATGAAGGACGCCATATCCTCCGCGGAAAGCGGCGCGTTCTGGATCTGGGCCAGATCGTAGAGCTGGCGGCAGATCAGTTTCACGTTCTTGTCCTCCTCATGGGAAAGGACGTATTTCACAAGCGGATGATTCGCGTTCAGGATGAGCGTCTGGCCTTCTTTGTCAGCGCCGAAGCCGCCCATACCCATACCGTTCTTCGCGTACATCTTCATCATGTCGCTGAAGCGGCGGCTCTGCTCGTCGACCGTCAGCATGGAGGAGATCTTCTTGTCCTTCAGCTTCTCCAGGCGGACGGCGAGCTTGTCGTTCTTTAAGACCTTGCGGATGAGCTTCTCGAGCTTTTCGCCCTCTTCCTTCATCTCCTCCGCGGCCTTCTTCCCGACGCGGCTCTTCAGGCTGTCCTGCACGTCCGCGTCGATCCTCGCGAAGTGGACGCCCTCATTCTTCGCCTCCAGCTGCTGGATGAACGGCTGGTCGATCGTGTGTTCCAGAAGGAACGCCTGCATGCCGTGCGCGCGGAACAGATTGATATACTGGCTCTGCTGCTGCGCGTCCGTCACATAGTAGATCGTGCGGTCCTGTTCTTTCTTTTCTTCGGCCTCGTCCGCATCCTCATCTCCGTTTACCGCGTTTCCGCTCTCGTCGACGATCTCGCCCTCGACCTTTTCCAGGCCTTCGGTCTGTTCACCCTCCGCGGCATTCTCTTTGTTTTCGGCGTTCTCTTTGCTTTCAGCGGTCTCTTCTTCCGGCGCCTCATCATCGATCCGGTTGACCTCGAGCGCGTCGGGAAGCGTGTGGTACTTGCCGTCCAGATCCTTGAACAGGATGTAGTCCGTCATCTTCTTGCAGAACTTGTCGTCCCTCAGGCACCCGTACTTGATGAAGGGGCTGATGTCGTCCCAGTACTTCTCATAGTTCTCCCTGTCGGTGCGGCACATGCCGGCGAGCTTGTCCGCGACCTTCTTCGAGATGTATTCGGAGATCCTGGTGACGAATCCGTCGTTCTGCAGCGCCGACCGCGACACGTTCAGCGGAAGGTCCGGGCAATCGATGACGCCTTTTAAGAGCATCAGAAACTCCGGAATGACTTCCTTCACGTTGTCCGCGATGAAGACCTGGTTGTTGTAAAGCTTGATGACGCCCTCGATCGACTCATACTCCATGTTGATCTGCGGGAAGTAAAGGATCCCCTTCAGATTCATCGGGTAGTCCATGTTCAGGTGGATCCAGAACAGGGGCTCCTTGTAGTCGTTGAACACCTTGCGGTAGAACGCCTTGTACTCCTCGTCCGTGCACTCGTTCGGGCTCTTTGCCCACAGCGGGTGCGGATCGTTCACGAGCTCGGGGCGTTTCCTGATCTTCAGGCGCTTCTTCGGCTCTTCGCCTTCTCCGCCCTCTTTCTTCTCCGGCTCGATGGCCTCGATCACGACGTCATCCGGCCTTCTGTCCGCCTCGTCGATCGTCTCGGTCTGGGATGTCCCGTTTTCGGCCAGATAGATCTCTGTCGGCATGAAGGAGCAGTATTTCTGCGCAGTCTCGCGCACTTTCCAGTAATTGGAGAACTCGACGCAGTCGTCAGTCAGATGCAGTGTGACCGTCGTACCGACCGCCGCCCTGTCGCTGTCGTCCATGCTGTAAGTGGAAGTGCCGTCGCACTCCCAGTGCACTGCCTTCGCGTCTTCCTTAAAGGACAGCGTGTCGATCGTCACGAGATCCGACACCATGAACGCCGAGTAGAATCCGAGACCGAAGTGGCCGATGATCTGGTCGCCCGTCGCTTTGTCCTGATACTTCGAGAGAAAAGCTTCCGCGCCGGAAAACGCGATATTGTTGATGTATTCCTTCACCTCGTCCGCGGTCATTCCGATGCCGTTGTCGATGACCTTGAGCGTCCTCTCCGCAGGGTCGCAGACGATGTCGATGCGCGGGCTGTAGCCCTCCGGGAGCTCGTACTCTCCCATCATATCCAGCTTCTTCAGCTTCGTGATCGCGTCGCAGCCGTTGGAGACCAGCTCTCTAAGGAAAATGTCGCGGTCGGAATAGAGCCACTTCTTGATGATCGGGAACATATTCTCGGAATTAATGGATAAGGAACCTTGTTCAGACATTTCTAAACCTCCGTTATTTATTGATCATACAATGAAGAGTTTATTTCTCTGCCGGAAAAAAGTCAACAGAAAATTAGCACTCATTGTGAATGAGTGCTAACAATCCGCGGTTCCATCCGGTCTGTACCGGCTCCCGCCATAAAACTCCTCTTCCACCGTGCCTGACGGATCTGTTACTTCCAGTAAATAGTTCCGCTGATCGGACTCAGATACGCGGCGTCGCTGTCCGCCGCAACATACCGTCTTCCGTCGTACCAGTCGGTGAATCCGTTCTCCGCCTTCAGGTACTCCCCGGTCTCGGTATCATAGACGCGCTCGTAGCCGAGCGTCGCGTCGCTCCTCTTCTGTGAGAGGATGTCGCTGCTGCGGCTGCTTTTCTCCCAGGTATCCATGATCATGCCGCTGATCGCTTCCGCATTGCTCATGATGTAAGTCGATGTCCCGATGATCTGTCGCCATTCCTCGTTTCTCTGGTTATTGAACGCTCTCGTGAAGGAGATCGATCCAAGGCAGTGGTCAAGCACCGGCTGCCAGTCGATGAATTCCTCTGACGGCGCCGTCTCCATGATGATGTCGTACGCCGTGACCACTCCTGCGTCGACCATGCCTTCCGCATAATTGAACGGGTTTTTCTGGACCGGGTACTCGTACGACGTCACCGTCGCCGTGAACAGGCCTTTCATTTTGTTCCCCGTCGCGCGCGATGTGCACTCTGCCTCCAGAATATCTCCGCCGAGCACGCTCTGTCCGAGATCTTCCAGAACATTAAAGCCGCGATAGCCGTACAGTTCGTTCATCCCGCGGAAGAATCCCTTTGTGCTGATATCGGAGACGACCGGGGCGGAGGCAAAAAAGCTGTTGCTGCCATAGTTCTTCCGGTACCAGCTGCGCGCCTCCTCGGATTTCAGGATGCCGGAGCAGTTCAGGTTGAAGTAGAGCATCCGGTCCGGTGATTTCGGATCATACACTGTGATCGCGTAGCTGATGAGATCGATCGCGCCGGACGGCCTGAGGCCGGTCTGCACCGCCCATCCTTTCGGGACGTCCATCGAGAAATACCCCGACGGATCCGCGTATTTCACATAGGTGACGGACGCCGCTTCCGCCGGTGCCACCGTGATCTGCGCATCCGTGCCCGTGGCCTGCCTCTGCTTCTTTCCCGCCGCGCTCATCGCGGCGATCATTTTTTCGACTTCGGCATCCGAACCGGCCGCCTTTGAAACAGCCGCCGCTTCGCCTTCCGCGATCATATCTTCCGACGCTCCGGTCGCATCGCTGACGTCCGGAAGGGCTTCATCTTCCCCGACGTCTCCGGCGCCATGCACGATCTCAACGATGCCGTTTTTCCCGTTCGTGGAACTGCTGACCCACGTGCCGTCCGTGAGCAGGACGCCGTCTTTCCCCGCCTTTGCGACGTCAGCGCTGTCCGTGTAGATCGTCGTCTTCGATCCGCTCTGGACGATCGTCACGCCTTCTTTACTGCCTCCGCAGGCTGTGAGCACAAGTGCCGCGCACAATGCGGAAAACAGTGCTGTCCCTCTTCTGAATCGGTTCTTCATCTCACCACCTCCAGCCGTTCGACGGCTCCAGCTGCTCGAGATTCCTCTTGTTCACCGGTCTGCCCGCTGTGACGACGGCAGCGCCGTCCTCGCTGTTGTAAACATGGTCATAGACGGAAGAGATCCGGATCAGGTCGTCCGTCGCGGTGTAATAATCATTGCCCTCAAATTGATGCTGCGCCCACTCGTTCATATCCGTGTAGGCAGCATACTCCAGTCCTTCTTCGGCGATCTTATAGACCATTTCCTCAAGATCCGCGTCCTCAAGAGTCCCTTCCGCCGCCATGTCAGCGAGGTCTCTTGCCAGTTCGTCACGCTCGTACGCAAATTCGTCGCTGATGCCCGAATTGGCACAGAACGCCCTGTAAACGGGATAGATCTCCTTGAACTGATCCGCCGGGAACATCGCGTAATATGTCTCGACCGGCGACCACTTGCGGACCTCCTCCGTCTTTTTGTCTCTTCCGTGGGTCGTGACCTGCGCCGTCTCCTGCTTCACCAGTGTCGAAATGATGATATAGTACTCTTCCTTCTGGCCCGGATAGTTCTCGAATTCCGATGAGTAGAGCTTTTCCGCGGCAGAGAAGCTGATATCGAGGTCGTCCGCGGATGTCCTGGATGCCATATACCGGAACGTCGCCTCCGATTCCGCATCCTCGATCATGCTGTCAAGGATCTCCTGTTCCTCCTCATCCGGGAGCTTTTCTTCCACGAGCGTCAGATCCAGGTCATACCCGCTGCTCTTTAAGAGCAGGTCCGCGTAGAAATCGCAGAATTCCGAGGCGTCCCGCAGCCGGTAGGTCCTGCCGAGCATCGATTCGTCAAATTCGCCTTCTTCCGTGTCTTCTCCCATGTCGCGGAACGTCAGTGCCGAGGTGTAGATAAAGGCGATGTCCTGCTTCGGGCTGAGCGCCGACAGCGTCACCTGCATCGGCGTATCCATGCCGGAGCCTAGCCAGTTCACGCTGTTCACGGCCAGATAGCCCTTCGGCGCAAAGCACCTCGCGACCTCCGCGCCCGTCAGGTCGTCATAGATCCGCTGGATCCTGTACTCCACCGTCTCCGGGATCCCTTCCGGCTCATAGTCCAGAAGAGGCGTCTCACTGTCCGCTGTGTCTGACTTCCCGCTGTCCTCTATCTTTTTCCCTTCATCCGGCGCCGCTGTCTGGCTGCCGGTCGTCTTCATGCTGCCGGCGATCTCGTAGAGAAGTTCTCCCACATACAGATCCAGTTCCGGCACCTCCTTGGACCCGAACATATAGGTCACGCCGTTCACTTCCTTGTAGAGACGGCGGTCCTCGATCGTATAACCGCTGACGGTGTACTCATAGATCAGTTCCTGGAACTGCTGGTCTCCCGCCGTGATCTCCTCCGGTCCGGAGATGAGTTCCAGATCCGGGTAGCTCTCCTGCATCATCTCGTCGAATTCATAGAAGAAATCTTCCTCGCTGATGCGGTAGATCCCGAGCATGACATAGGGAATCGCCTCGCCGTACTCCTCCAGGTGGAAGTAATAGAGTCCGTCGTCCCCCTCCATCAGGAAGAGGCCGTCCGGCGTCTCGACCTGCACGCCCGTGGTCCTGCCTCCCAATGTGACAATATCAGCCGCCTTTCCCGCGGGGATCTCCTGCGCGAAGGCCTTCGCGCTCACCACAAGCGAAAGGAACAGTCCTGCCGTGAGGATCACGGACAGCGCTCCTGCGGCTATCTTCATCAACCGTTTCTGCATCTTTCCCATAGAGTGCCTCCCTGTCTCCGGCTGGCGCGCACGCTGCCGGCGGCTTCCTTTCCTTCTGGCCGTAATCGGAAGAGTTTCCGAAACGCCACGCGGAAAGAATATGATATTCCTGAGATAATTATATTAACAAACAGAATGGCTAACAAGAAAATATTGTCGGAAAACAGTGATCAGAATAAGAAAGTTGTGTGGGTGATTGTAAAAGGTGTTTCTCAGAAGTACTCGTCATAGACGGTGAAAAAGCTGCTGGTGGAAGTCGCGGAGGCGTCCGCAGCCGTCTGCTTCTCGAGCAGTTCCTCGTTGACGCGGACGTCCTGCTGCGCGAGAAAAGGTTCGTACACGCCGGCGAACGCTTCTTCGAGCCGCTGCGCGGTCATGGCCTCCCGGTTCGCCTGCGTCTTCGCCTCGTCGAAATGATTCACGCACAGAATAATGTAATAATATCCGTCCTCCGCGCTGACGATGCCGCTGATCGCTCCCGTCTCAAGGGCGAACGCCGCCTGCTCCGTCGCCGCGGGCAGATCCGCGCGAGAGACGGTGTACTCTCTCTGCGGGTCGGTGCTGTACTGCTCCTGGACGGATTCGAACGAAGCCGCGCCTCCTCCGGTCCCGCTCACCGCGTTCGGGTCCGCGGCGACGCTCCCCGCGAGAAGGGCAAACGCTTCCCGCGCCGCCTCCTCCGTTTCCGTGCGGATCGTCCGGATCGTGATCACGCGGGCTTCGTCATCGCTGATCCCCAGGTCCGCGGACTCCGTCAGATGCGCATATTCCTTGCGGGAGATGGCGTAGTCGCTCATCATCATGACAATGTCCGTCTCACTCAGTCCGATGTAAGCCCTGTCCTCCGGTGACAGTGACGCCGCGTAGGCGATCCCCGCCTCCGCAGCGGCAGTCTCCTCCTCATCCGTGAGCGTGATCAGGTCCCGCTCCGCCATCAGGTTCAGGATCTTCACCTGCAGAAGGCTCCCCAGCGCCTCGTCGCGGACGGTCTGCGCCGCTTCCGGCGCCGCGTCCCAAAGTCCGCTCCCGAACGTGTCCTCGTAAGCGTTGAGGTAATTGCTGATGTAGAGGCGCACCTCTCCCGAGGCGGCGCTCTGGCTGCCGACGCTGATCACCTCATCCTCCCGGAATCCCGTCGTGAAGACGAGCCTGCTGCCGCAGCCGGTGATGAGGAGCATTGACATGAGAACGGCACAAAGAGCGCAGCGGGTCACGCTGCGCCTGATGGCTTTTCTGTTCTTTTTTCCCTCAGGGATCCCTCTCATACTGCTCTTCAGTCCAGTTCTTTGCGCTCATACCGGTCGAAGTGGAAAGCGACGTCGAAATACGTCTGTTCCTCTCCCTCTTCCACGAGTTCCCACTCCGGATCCTTATCAAGGTCCGGGAAAAAGGCGTCCGCCTCGTATTCATACTCGACCCGCGTCACGATCGCGGTGTCGCACAGCGGCAGGAGCTGGCGGTAAATGCTCTCCCCGCCGATCACATAGACGTCGTCCGTGTCATAGTCCGCGTATTTCGTGCGAAGCACCTCCTGCAGCTCATCCACGCTGTGGACCATCTCCGCGTTCTTCACTTCATATGCCGGATTTCTCGAGAAAATGATGTTGACCCTCTGATCCAGCGGTTTCGCCATCGGAAACGTCTCCAGGGTCTTGCGCCCGTAGATCACGATCCCCCCCTTCGTCTGTGTCCGGAACATCTTGTGGTCGGAAGGGATGCTCACGAGGAGCTGCCCCTTGTTCCCGATCGCCCAGTTGCTGTCGACGGCGACGATAGCTCTCATACGATTTCCAATCCTTTCCGCCGGGGAGAACCCCCGCTCACATTTTTCTGAGCCGTCAGATCGCGATCTCGATATCCTTGATCTGATCTCCGGCGACCTCATATCCGATGAGTTTCACGCTGTCCTTCGTGAACCGGTAGAAGTCGCGGATCTCCGGATCCAGCCAGAATTCCGGGGCTGGCTTGGGAGTGCGGGAGATCAGCTCTTTTATCGCCGGAATGTGGCGCGGCGCATAGATGTGTGCATTGGCGTCCACGTGGACGAATTCCCCGACTTCCATTCCCACCGTCTGTGCGATCATGTGCTGCAGCACCGCGTACTGGCAGGTGTTCCACGCCCAGGCGGCGAGAATGTCCTGCGAGCGCTGGTTCAGGATCATATTGAGCGTGAGTTTTTCATGCCCTTCCTTCTGCGTCACGACAAACGTGCAGCTGTAGGCGCAGGGCTGCAGGTTCATCTCGTCCAGTTCCTCCGGGTTCCAGATCGTCGTCATGATGCGGCGCCCGAACGGGGCGTTCACAAGATCATAGATGACTTTGTCGACCTGGTCGACGTTCCAGCGCCCGCCGGCCGTAACAGCCGCGACGCGCCCGGTCTCCCCGTCATAGAAGACTCTCTTCCCGCCTTCTGAATGTCCTTGTGCCGCGAGCTCCCGCTCCTCCTTTGTGAGGAAGACCTGGCTGTTCTTCAGGTCCTTTCCGAAGTCCTCCGGCAGGCAGCCGAAGCGGTAATATCCGGGAAAAGCATTTTCCAGTCCCTCTTCCGTCACGTCGCGGAAAGGATGCTTGACACCCATCTGATAGCCGTACGCCTTGCCGATCGCGCCGTCCTCGTCCGCCCACTCGTCCCAGATATGAGGCGCGAGATCGTGGATATTGTTCGACTTTCTCTGCCAGATCCACAGGATCTCGTCCGTCGCGCTCTTGATGCCGGTCTTCCGGAGCGTGAGCATGGGAAATTCCCGCGTGAGGTCAAAGCGGTTGATCTCGCAGAACTTCATGATCGTGTAGGCGGGTGTCCCGTCCGGCCAGTGCGGCCGCACTTTCTGTCCCTCCGTGCTCGTCCCGTTCTCAAGGACGTCCCTGCACATGTTGATGAATTCGATATCCGCAAGACTCATGCCATTCCTCCGTTCCGCTCCGTGATCCTGCTGTTCCGGAACCGTCTGTTACTTCTTATTGTCGCTGATCCTGTATTTCTCAGCCAGCGCGGCGACCTCCGCCGCGAACCTGTCGAGATCCTTGTTCGTCATTCCCTGAGATGACTCGATGACCTGGGAAAGCTTTTTCTCCGCGATCCTGAGGCTCGTGTAGGAGTCTGAGACGCTCCGCTTCACTGCTGCCTTCTCGACGGGGATCCCTTTCGTGACCTTCGTGAAGGTCCCCGCGATCAGGTCGAACTCGCTGCCGCTGTAAGGTGCCGTGGCCTCATAACCGAGCTCCTCATGCAGAGTCTGCGCAAATTCGTCGCAGACCGTGTCCTCGCCGTGGACTACGAACACGAGATCCGGCTTCTTTTTGAACGCCCGCGCCCACGCGAGGAGGCCGTCCCGGTCGGCGTGCCCGCTCATGCCGTCGATCTGGGTGATCTTCGCGCGCACCGTGATCTCGTCGCCAAACAGCTTCACTGTCTCGACTCCGTCCTGCAGCTTGCGGCCAAGGCTCCCCTCGGCCTGGTAGCCGGCGAAGAGGACCGTGCAGTCGGGCCGCCACAGGTTGTACTTCAGGTGATGGCGGATACGGCCGGCATCGCACATGCCGGAAGCGCTGATGATCACCTTCGGCGTCATGTCGTCGTTGATCTCCTTCGACTCGTCGGTGGAGATGAGAAGGTGGAGATTCGGGCAAAGGATCGGGTTTTTGCCCTTCCGGATCACTGCCTGCGTCTCCTCGTCAAAGCACTGAATATCGCTCTCCGCGAACACTTCCGTCGCCGAGACCGCAAGCGGACTGTCCACGTAGACCGGGAAGTCCGGGAACTCCGGCAGCAGGCCGTTTTCCTTGATGAGCCGGATGAAGTACAGCATGACCTGCGTCCTGCCGACGGCGAAGGAAGGAATGACGAGGTTCCCGCCCCTCTGGAACGTATCCCTGAGGATCGCCGTCAGGTCCTCGATGTAGTCGCCCTTCGGACGGTCGTGCAGACGGTCGCCGTAGGTGGATTCCATGATGACGTAGTCGGCTTCGTCCGTCGTCTGCGGATCGCGCAGGATCGGCTGATTGATGTTTCCGATATCGCCGGAAAAGACGAGTTTCTTCGTCACTTCCTGCTCTGTCAGCCACAGTTCGATGCTCGCGGAGCCGAGCAGGTGCCCGATATCCGTGAGGCGGAAACGGATGCCGTCGCACAGAGTGAACTCTTTTCCGTACGGATAGGGAACGAACAGCTTCATCGTCTCGATCGCGTCCTGCATCTCGTATTCCGGCAGGACTTCCCCGCCTCCGGAGCGCGCCGATCGCTTCGTCTTCTCCTGGGCTTCCTGTTCCTGGATGTGCGCCGAGTCGCGGAGCATGATGTCACACAGACGCATCGTCGCTTCCGTCGTGATGACCTGCCCTGTGAATCCTTCCCGGACGAGCTTCGGGATGAGTCCCGAGTGGTCAATGTGGGCATGTGTCAGAAAAATGATGTCAATATCATGCGCGGGGACCGGGAGCGGCATGTTCTCGTAATAGTTCCTGCCCTGCTCCAGCCCGCAGTCGACGAGGATCTTCTTCCCCGCCGCCTCGATGTAGTGGCAGCTTCCCGTCACTTCGTGGTCCGCGCCGATAAAAACAAGTTTCATACGCTTCCTCCCTTGCGCCGGCTTCCGGTCATTTCTTCCCGAACTTGCCAAGTGTGCCGGACAGCAGCGTGCCGAGGTCGCTCAGATCCAGATCGTTCTTTTTGCCGGAACCGCTTCCGGATCCCCCTGTGAGCGCGCCTCCCGCCTTGTCCGCGAGCATCAGCGTCATGAAGTCCGCCATCGTTGCCTTGCCCTCGAGGACGCTGAGCGCAGTCTTTTTCGCGTTCGTGTTTGCCTTGCGGTACGCCTCCACCAGCTTCTTCTCCGTCGCGGTGAGCTTCAGGTCCCCGGAAGAGGATGACTTGGACGAACTGCTCTTCGCCTTGGAAGCCGTCTTCGAAGTTCCCGTGGAAGTGGTCTTCTTTGCTGTCGTGCTCTTCGCCGCTGTGCTCTTTGCGGATGTGCTCTTTGATGACGTACTCTTCGATGATGTGCTCTTCGCAGTGGAAGTTTTCGCTGCCGCACCGGTTCCGGATGCCGCGTCGACGAGCGAT
>JAEEGL011223885.1_pt1 | contig 18570 bp, 18 predicted proteins | sample 9134231 | NCBI WGS metagenome assembly JAEEGL01 (sample SAMN16246548, study PRJNA631951) | gut metagenome | biome: gut microbiome; feature: rumen; material: fiber-attached | host: Bos | place: Iran: Karaj | collected 2018-10 | reverse complement strand
TCGCCGCGCACGATGAGGGCGGCGCCGATGTTGATCTTGGAGATCTCGGCGAAATTTTCAAGCTCGGAGCCGTAGACCACCTGCACCGGGGTGAAGAAGGTGCCGTCGGAGAGCATGATGAAGCCGAAGTTTTTCGACGCGCGCAGGTTGCGCACCCATCCGCCGAGCTCCAGCTCCTTGCCTGCGTAGGTTTCCGGGGATTCAAACAGGGAACGAATGTTGATCAGATCCATAATTCTGTCTCCTTTCGTATGAAAGCGTTACAGCAGCATGACGCCCGCTTCGTCGCAGATGCGGTGGGTTTCGTTGTCCCAGATGGACGACTGCACCTCGCCGATGTGGGCGCAGCCCATCATCAGCATGCACAGCCGCGACATGCCGATGCCGCCGCCGACGGTCAGCGGCAGCTCGCCGGCGAGCAGGGCCTTGTGAAAGGGAAGACTGCGGCGGTCGTCGCAGCCGGCGGCGGTGAGCTGGCGGTCCAGGGATTCCTCATCCACGCGGATGCCCATGGACGAGATCTCGAAGCTGCGGCCCAGCACGTCGTTCCAGTAGAGGATATCGCCGTTGAGGGCCCAGTCGTCGTAGTCCGGGGCGCGGCCGTCGTGGGGCTTGCCGGAGCGCAGGGCCCCGCCGATGCCCATGAGGAACACCACGCTGTCGCGGTGGTCGGAGAGGTAGGCGGTCTCCCGGTCGCTGCCGCCCGGCAGATCGGGATACAGATCCTCCAGCTCCTGGGCGGTGACGAAGCGCACATTGCGGGGCAGATCCACCGTGAGCTGCGGGAATTCGATCTTCAGCGTTTCGTTGGTGACGTAGATGGCGTTGGCGATGGAGCGCACGACGCCCTGCAGGTATTCCACATTGCGGTTTTCCCGGGTGATGACCTTTTCCCAGTCCCACTGGTCCACGTAGACCGAGTGCAGATTGTCCAGGGTTTCGTCGCGCCGGATGGCGTTCATGTCGGTGACGAGGCCGTTGCCGGGGAAGAAGTTGTAGCGCTTGAGCGCGTAGCGCTTCCACTTGGCCAGGGACTGCACCACCTGGCTCTCCGCGCCCACGGCGGGCACGTCGAAGCTCACGGGGCGCTCATAGCCGTTGAGATTATCGTTCAGGCCGGAGGATTCCTCTACGAACAGCGGGGCGGAGACCCGCTTCAGATTCAGGGCGTGGCACAGATTTCGCAGGAAATTGTGCTTGATGAATTCAATGGCCCGCTGGGTCTCGTAGACAGACAGCGGATTTTTGTAACCTTCGGGGATGTAGCAGCTGTTCATGACACGCCCTCCTTTTCCGGGTGAATAAATACCTTGTTAGTATACGTCAAAACTTCCCAATTTACAAGTGCAAAAATCCGCCCGAAAGGGCGGATTTTTTGGCAATTTGACGATAGAACGGCCGAGACAGCCTCCGAATGTATGAGAAGCTGTCTCCGAAGCCGGGGCGCGGGCAGGATCCGGCTGTCCCGGGGGCTCAGATTTCCTGCGGCTCCATGGCCTCGTGCAGGGTATCTGTGATCGCGCCGCGGAAGATGCTGTCGGCATGGCTGTGGACGATGTTGAGGCCGGCGGCCACATGGCTGAGCTCCATATTGCCGTCCATGTACACGTCGATGTCCAGCATATATACCGGCTCGTCCACCGTTTCGCGGGTCTTGTTGTTGACCTTGTGCAGGGTGCCGTGGCCGCATTTGATGTTGCATCGCGCCCCGCCGGGCAGGGACATGTTGACATTCTGTTCGTTCTTGCCGAAGGCGCCCTCGGGCGCGTCCTCCTCGGCCATGAGGCCGAGATAGCCCGGCTGGATCAGCTCGCGCCAGCCGACGCCCTCCAGCTCGAGACGCTCGCGGCTGATGGCGTTGATATAGCGCAGGCCAACGCGGTTGAAGCAGGCGGGGCGGTACACGCCGATCACATGGGCGATGATTTTGTCAAGCCGCTGGGCAAAGTCCTCCCAGGTGGTGTAACGGTGGGTGGACAGGGAGACGAAGCTCTGGGTCAGGTTGACCTTCCAGCCGCCGTCCAGGGAGATAAACTGGTGGTTCTTCACCGTGGCGGGCTTGGTATTCGGCTTGGCGGGGGGCTGCTCCTCTTTATAGGAATAGTTGGGATAATCTTTGCGGATCAGCTCCTGGAATTCATAGGGGGATTGGTTTTCGATTTTCAGGATCGCGGGGAAGCGGAGCTGACATACGACCTCAAGCAGCTGCGACTTGCCGTAACGGCATCGCGGGGCGTCGGAAAACATGGGAACACATCCTTTCGCGGAGGGATCGCTTTTTCTAATAGTATAGCGAAACGGCCATGGTTTTTCAAGGTGAAGTGTTGGCGTTTTTTGCCGGATGTGCTATAATGGACCCAAAGAACCGAACGGGAGGTGCGGGCGTTGATCATTGCAATCATTTTCGCTGTGCTGGTACTGCTGGCGCTGGCGGCGGGCTATGCCGGACTCCGGGTGGCCTGCGCCTGGGGCCGGCGGATCGATCCGCTGGACGCGAAGACCTATCAGAAGGGCATCTATGCGAAAAACGCCGCGCTCCTCTATGAAAACGCCAGAGCCCTGGCAGAGATCCCGGCGGAGGATCTGTACATCACGAGCTGCGACGGCCTGCGCCTGCACGGCCGCCTCCTGCCGCTGGAGTCGCCCAAGGCCACGATCCTGATGTTCCACGGCTATCATTCCTTTGCCGACGTAGACTTCGGCTGCGCCGTGCCCCTGCTGCGGGAAATGGGTTATCAGCTTCTGCTTGTCGACGAGCGCGCCCACCAGGGCAGCGAGGGAAAATACATCACCTACGGCGTGAAGGAGCGGCGGGACGTGCTCTCCTGGGCGGATGAAATGGCCGCCCGTCTCGGCCCGGCGCATCCGCTGTATCTGCAGGGGATCTCCATGGGCGCAGCCACGGTGCTCATGGCGTCGGATCAGGTCTTCCCCGCGAATGTCCGGGGCATCGTGGCCGACTGCGGATTTACATCTCCCGCGGAGATCGTGCGCAAGGTCATGCGCGATATCATGAAGGTGCCTCCGTTCCCGATGCTGTATCTGACGGAGCTCTGGTGCCGGCTCCTGGCGGGCTTCTCCCTGTGGGGCTATTCCACGGAGCGGGCCCTTTCGCGGTGCCGGCTGCCGGTGCTGTTTGTTCACGGCAAGGCGGACAGCCTGATCCCCTGGCAGATGACCCAGCGCAGCTATGACGCATGCGTGTCGGACAAGACCCTGCTGTATGTCGACGGCGCCGGCCACGGAGAGAGCTTCCTCATCGACCGGCCCGCCTGTGAGCAGGCGCTGCGGGAATTCTTCCTGAAAACCGCGCCGGAAGCGGAGGGCAGACTCCCGGTGCGCGTGCAGCTCCTGCGGGAGAACGCCGAACTGCCGGTCTACGGCTCCGCCGCGGCGGCGGGGGCGGATCTGCGGGCCTGCCTGGACGCGCCGGTGACCGTCGAGCCGGGACAGACCGTCATGATCCCCACCGGCCTGGCCATGGAGCTGCCCGAGGGATACGCTGGCCTGGTCTACGCCCGGAGCGGGCTGGCGGGCAAACGCGGCCTGGCCCCGGCCAACAAGGTGGGCGTTATCGATTCGGATTACCGCGGCGAAGTCCTGGTGGCCCTGCACAACCACGGGACACAGCCCCAGAGCATCGAGCCCGGCGAGCGCATCGCCCAGCTGGTGCTGGCGAAAGCGCCGCAGGCGGCCTTTTCCGTCGCCGAAAGCCTCAGTGATACGGCCAGGGGCGGCGGCGGCTTCGGCTCCACCGGAAAAAAATAATCCATTTTTTTGAAAATTTCATTAGAAATCACGAAAAAACTGTGGTAAACTGTATATAGAAGCGATATAACGGCGAAATAGTTCGGAGGTTTCTATGTATCAGGTCGGCGATTATCTGGTCTACGGGATGGAGGGCGTCTGCCGCGTCGCGGACGTGGGGCACCCGAAGCTCTCGGGTGTGAGCCGCACGCAGCTCTATTATACCCTCGTGCCCGTCGGGAAGACCGATTCTATTTACATCCCTGTGGATACCCAGGTCTATATGCGCCCGCCCCTCTCCCGGGAGGCCGTGTTTGCCCTGCTGGAGGCGCTGCCCGCGCTGCCGGTCTGCGCCGATCTGCCCGCCGACGCACGGCTTTTGGCGCCCTATTATCAGGAGATCATCGCTTCCCACGACTGTGAGCGCCTTCTGCGGCTGTACAAGACCATCTGGTGCAAGCAGCAGATCCTGGCCGGCAGCCGGCGCTCGCTGAGCGTGACGGACATGCGCTACTGGAAGCAGGCGGAGAATCTGCTGCTGGGGGAGATCGCCTTCGTTCTGGATATCCCCTATGCCGAGGCGGTCAAGACCGTCAGACAGCGGCTCGGTGAAGCTTCGCAAGCCACTCCAGCACCTTGAATCTGATTTCATAGTGATCCGCCTCCGTGATGAGGCGGATCTCTTTGTTTGTAAACCCCGCCCCGGCCGCCACCGCTTCCAGATCCTCTGCGCAGGCGCTCTGGCACAGCGTGGGAAAGCATACGCACCACCAGTTGTGCCCCCGGGCGCTGCCGATGCGCACCTGCAGGGAGGTATAGGGCCCGGCGGGCAGGGAGAAGGTGTCGTAGACGCGGGTGGGATAGATCTCGCGGCCGAGGCTGACCTCCACAGCGTCGGCGCAGCCGAGGCGGCGCAGCGTCTGCTCCGCCTGCGCTTTGAGCTGCGGCAGGGAATCCCTCAGGACATGCAGCATTTCCGCCCGGGTTTGCGTTCGCTTTGCCATGGGCGCCAGGGTGTCCAGCAGGGCGTCGCGAACCGCCAGCTTGTTGGATTGATCGGCCTCGGCGTCGGAGTCCGCCACCACATGGAAGCGGATCAGCTTGTCCGCCAGGGCCCGCTGTTGGATCAGAAGTCCCGCGCAGCCGAGCAAGGCGGCCAAAACCAGCGCCAATCCGGTCAGAATGAGTTTTTTTCGCATAAAAAAACACCGTCCATCCTTTTTTCAGAGGATGGACGGAAGTATGACATATTATACGCTGTGAGCATAAAAAACGGCGTTTTCTCCGCCTTTGAGCGATTCACAGGCCCGTTTTGCTGCGTCCGGACCGGAGAACAGACCGAAGACGGCAGAGCCGGAGCCGGTCATCTGGGCGCCGCAGGCGCCGCAGGCGAGCAGCGCTTCTTTGATTTGCCCGATCTCGGGATGAAGCTGAACGGCGAGGGGCTCAAACACATTGCACAGCTGCGCGCCCGCGTTTTCCGCGTCGCCCTGCCGCAGACAGCGGAGCAGCGCGTCTGTGTCAGGCCTGCGCGCGGGAATGTGCGTGTTGGAGGCGGCATAGAGGGCGGCGGTGGAGATGCCGAAGGGAGGCTTAACGATCACATAATGCTGGACCGGATCAAGCCGGACGGGGCGTACCCGTTCGCCGCGGCCGCGCACCCGGGCCGTACCGCCCCGGATGCAGAAGGGAACGTCGCTGCCGCAGTCCGCGCCGAGTTCCGACAGCGGCTTCGGGCGCAGCGGCTTGCCGCAGAGGGCGTTCAGCCCCCGCAGGACGGCAGCAGCGTCGGCGCTGCCGCCGGCAAGGCCCGCCTGGGCGGGGATGCGCTTGACAATGCGGATCGACAGACCGCTGTCGGGGATGCCGGTTTTTTGGAAAAAGAGGTCCGCCGCCCGCCAGGCGAGGTTTCGTTCGTCTGCGGGAATATCCGGCAGGGGATTGCCGGCGGGATCTTCGCAGATCAGCGCCCTGGCCCCGCCGGTATCGGCGGCGATCTCAATGCTGTCGCACAGGGACACGGCCTGCATCAGCATATCCAGCTCGTGGTAGCCGTCGGGACGCAGGCCCAGGATATCCAGGGTCAGATTCAGCTTCGCGGGGGCAAGAACGCGGATCGTTTTCATTTCTGAATTATTCTGGCTTCCAGATAGTATCGCTTTTCACGGCTGTGGCCCATGGAGAATGTTTTCCTCGGCAGGGCGCCGTCGGCGATGACGCTGGGGAAGAGCTGACGCTTTTCCATGGCGGGCAGAAGGAAGCCGATGGTGTCGTCGTGATCTGCCAGTCCGATGAGGACGTCGTCGTCGTGGATGTAGTCGATGCGGCCGTCGTTTTCGGCCAGATAGTCGTCCAGGAAGCTTTGCAGGATGCCCACGGCCAGAGTGCCCTTGCTCTTGTCGAGATAGACGGTGCCGTGTTCCTTGCCGATGTACCAATCCACCGCATAGCCGTCGTCAGCACAGCAGGTCTGCTCCAGCAAGGCCAGCAGCTTCCGGGGATCGGTTTTGAAGATGACTCTGTGGATGGGCTCAAAGACCTGGGCGGGATCGTGGATGTTTTCCAGCTCCGCCAGGGCATAGCGGGCGGGATGGCCGGAGAAATCCTTGCCGGGGTTGGCGGACTTGAGCTTTTCATAGAACGTTTTGGCGGTGGCCAGGGAGTGGTTTCCGTCGCCCACGGCGAGCACCATGGGCGTGCCGGGGATGCCTTCGTATTTTTCGCCCACGTGGGCGGTGTATTCGGTCAGGATGCCGTCAAATTCCTCCGCCGCCTTGCCGCTGACCAGCCAGCCGGCGATGCGGCCGCCGCCGAGCATCAGCTCGAAGTCGTAGAGCTTGGGCAGGCGATCCTTCTTTTCGCCGATGGGCTCAATGAGCTTGTGCTCAAAATCGTCGCACAGAAGCAGCACATGAGGCAGCTCGATGCTGGCGTAGCGCCGGATCTGCTGGCGGGGCGGGATGCGCTCAAGCACGGTGCGCTCGGTGGAGCGGATGGGGGAGGAGGAGCCGGGGTTGAAGTCGTAATCCTCCAGGTCGATCATGCCCAGCAGGCCGCGGCGGATGGAGCCGTTTTCCAGGGTGCGTTCGATATAGATATAGCTGTGGGGATAGGTGCGGAACAGGTTGTCGGAGAGATACTGTTCCATCGTCTCGTGAATCTCACGGATATGCTCGAATTCCCGGGGCGTGCCGAGCTCGGCCTCCGGAAGGATCAGATGGTATGCAGAGGGCACGCCCTTGGCGAGCTTGCGGACTCTATCCCAGTAGATGGGTTCGGAGGTAAATTGGTCGCAGGCAATGACTGCCCATTTTTCAAGGCTTTTGACCTGCGGAAGAAGAATGTCGGATGCGGAAAAGCAATTCATGGGAAACCACCTTTACGAGAAATGCACGCGGGCCATATGCGCCCAACCTGTTCTATTATATACATCTTGCCGCCAATTTCAAGAAAAATTTCGAATCTGCGCATATTTATGCGGCCGCTGGAGCAAAATAGCGGTGCAAATACGGAAATGGAGGTCATCAAATGGATACGTTGGCTCTGATCCTGGCCATTGTCGGCGCGATCAACTGGGGCCTGGTCGGCCTGTTCCGGTTCGATCTGGTCGCATGGATCTTCGGCGGGCAGACGGCGGGGCTTTCACGCGTGATTTTTTCGCTGGTGGGCCTGGCGGGCCTGTGGTGCATCACCCTGCTGTTCCGCAGGGGCGCGAATGCCTCGGCGGAGGATTGATTTGCACGGCGTGCCGGACGTTTCCGGCACGCCGCTTCCTTTTTCGCCGTCACAAACCGGGCCGGGCGTCATAGAATGGGGTTGAAAGCGACTGGCTTTACGACAAAACAGGAGGCGATCCCATGGCTGAACAGATTTCGGAGCGGCCGACGCCGGAGCGCGCCGGCGCCATGTGTATCCATACCAATCGGATCACCGACGTATGTCTGGATAAGGACTGCGTCGAGGATCTGCGCGTCTATCTGACCGAAGACGCGCAGGCGCTGCTCGATCGCTCTGCCGGAGCGCGGGCGCGCAGCGCGGAACTTTTGACGGCGGCCATCGATGTGGAGGAGCTGGGCTTCCAGCGGGGGTTCTACTCGGTGGATCTGACGTTTTATTACCGGGTGCGCGGCGACGTCAGCGCCGGCGGCGTGCGCGCCGGCGAGCTGGACGGACTGGCGGTATTCAGCAAGCGGGTGGTGCTCTTCGGCGGAGAAAGCGGAACAAAGATCTTTTCCAGCACGGGTCCGGCTCTGGCCGTGCCGGGCACGGAGCAGCCGCCGGAGGCCATCGTGGAGGTCATCGACCCGATGGTGCTCTCCACGCGGGTGCTGGAGGGCGGCGGCGACACGCCCCAGGAGCTTGTGGAGATCCCGGAGCAGATTCGGGACCTGTTCCCGCAGCCGCTGGTGACAGAGGGCGACGGACGCCGGCTGCTGGTCACCGTCGGCCAGTTCTCCACCATCCGCCTGGAGCGGGAAGCCCAGCTGACCCTGTCCGGGACGCGCTACTGCGTGCCGCAGAAGTCCTGCTGCGACGAAGGCGCCTGCCAGGAGGACCCCTGCGACGTGTTTTCACGCATTGAATTTCCATACGGGACCTTCTATCCCCGCGGCGCAGGCTGCGAATGCGTTGAAGCCGCCCAGGAATGAAAAAAGCAGTACCGGCCGTATTTCCGGCCGGTACTGTTTTGCTTTTTTACTTATTGAGGAGCCTTGCCAGCGGCGGGCGGACGACCTTCATGGCGCCCCTGGGGCAGAATTCCTGGCAGCAGAAGCAGCGGATGCAGAGCCTGCGGTCGATCTTCGGCTTGCCCCGACGCATCCCGATGGCCTTGGCGGGGCAGACCTGGGCGCATTTTTGGCAGCCGATGCACTCCGGACTGCATACCTGCGGCCGGGAAGCAATGTGACGCATCATAAAGGGCGAGAGGAACCTGCCCAGGGGAGTGTGGAAGTTGTCCTGGAACAGAATGCCGTTTTTCGTTTCGATTTTTTGGAAATCCGGGACGAGGAAGGCGTTGATGTCTCCGGCGATCTCCAGATCCTGCACGCTGTCCGGAATGAGGCCGCGCGCCCGGGCGGCCTCCAGGGTCGGGATCTCGCTGCGCGCAATGCCCAGCACGCTTGCGCAGGCCAGATCCACCTTGTGGGGGCTCTCGCCGGCCAGCAGGCAGCCGATGGCCCTGGGCGTACCGGCGGTGGGGCCGTTGCCCTCCATGCCCACCACGGCATCCACGATGCTCAGCCGGGGCTTCCAGTATTCCGCCAGATCCACGATCATGTCGGCGAAATCCCGGGCGTTGGGGAAGCGAAAGTGGTACTCCGGCTTCATGGTGCCGGGGATGGTGCCGAACATGTTTTTTGCCGCGGCGGACATGGCCATCATGCCGTGGGATTTGAGCTTGCAGAAGTCGATGACCGCGTCGCAGCCGTCCAGCCAGGCGGTGTACTGGAAGGTTTTCATCACCGCAGCGTCGGGCATCTCGCCCTTGGCCTGGGAGAAGTCCTGGTTGAGGCGGGCGCCCCAGCGCTCCACCTGCGTGACCCCCGTACCGCGGTATACGGCATTGACGTAGGCGGAGGTATAAAGACCGCCCGGGCTGTCGCCGACGATCACCTCGGCGCCCCGCCCGCGCAGCAGCTCCGTCAGGGCGCAAAGCAGGGCCGGATGGGTGGTGGCGGCGGCTTCCGGCTTGAGCATGGATACCAGATTTGTTTTTACGGCGATCTTCATTCCCGGCTGTACCCAGGCAAGTCCGCCGAAGGGGGCGAGCACCGCCCGCAGGGCGGAAAGGCAGCTGTCACGGTCATAGGTTTGGCACGGTGCGATGGCGACGTCCATTGGCTCGATCCTTTCCGTGGAACAATTTGTTCCGGAATTCGTTATATACAATAGCACATTCCCGGCGCTATGGCAAAGAAAAAGACAGCGAATTCACGAATTTTCGTTTTTTTGTTTACAGGCCGGGAAAAGCGCGATAAAATAAAGAAACGAAAGGAGGTGGCCGATTATGGGCCTGGATCCCTTTGATTATGACGAACTGAGCCGAAATGTGGAGGATCTTCTCAACGACGAGTACGGCGTCCGGGATGAGACGTTTGACGTGCGCCTGGACGGCGCCGACCTCCCCGACGATCCGGTGGAATACCGCAACGCCGCCAACGGTTACGGCGTGCAGCAGCCCGGCGGCGCGCCTGATTTTGACGAAGAAGCCGCGGCAATGCGCTACGATCCCCAGACCAATTCCGGCGCGGCCATCCGTGCCTACAATACCGACTATGCTTCCCGCGCCGCCAAACGTGCCAACCGGAACCCTCCGCCCAAGGCGCGGCGCACATCCGACCGGGCGGACGCCACGCAGCAGCTGCCCCGCAGAAAGAGCTACGACCGGGCGGACGCCACGCAGCAGCTGCCCCGCGGAAAGAACTATGACCGGCAGGAGGTGCTGGACCGGATCGAGCGCAGGCCCCGCCGCCCGGAGCGGCCTGCCCGTCCCGCGCCGCAGCCCGTCCGGGAGGAGGCACCCGTGAAAAAGGAGAAAAAGCACGGCTTTTTGAAGTTCCTGATCTGGCTGTTGATCCTGCTTGTCCTGGCGATGATCGCGCTGTGGATCTTTGCGAAGCAGCCGGAGGGCGACAGCCTCGGCGTGCATCGCGACGGCTGCAGCGCCATCCTTCTGGCAGGCACCGACGCCGACGGCGCCCGCACCGATACAATGATGCTCCTGTATGTGGATCAAAACGCCGGGGAGCTGAATTTGCTGTCCCTGCCCCGCGACACCTATACCAGCATGGATTTCGAAGTGCCGAAGCTCAATGCCGTTTACGGTGTGGCCGGCGGCGGCAAGGAGGGCATGGAGCGCCTGATGGACTATGCGGCCGAGTGCATCGGCTACCGGCCCGACGGCTATATTCTGGTGGACCTGGACTGCTTTGAGAAGATCGTCAACGTCATGGGCGGCGTCCGGTTCGACGTGCCCTGCGATATGCAGTATGAGGACCCCTACCAGGATCTTTATATCGATCTGAAGGCCGGCGAGCAGAAGCTCAACGGCAAGCAGGCCATGTGGCTGGTGCGTTTCCGCGCCGGTTATGCCGAGGCGGATCTGAAACGCGTGCAGGTGCAGCGCGACTTTATGCGCGAGGCGATCAGGCAGTGGTCGGGCATCGGCCGGATCTGGAGAGCGCCCGCGGCCGCGGTTGTGCTGTCGGCCAACACCACCACGGACCTCAGCGCCCGGGAACTGGCCTGGATCGCAAAGGCGATCAAAATCGTCGGCACCAAAAATATGTATACCGAGACGCTGCCCGGCGAGGCGGCCTATATCGACGGCGGCTCGTTCTATGTGCTCTGGCCGGAGACCACGGCGGACCTGGTGAACGGACATTTCAACCCCTATCGGGAGGACGTCTCTTCTGAGGACATTTACTCCCCCTATTATTGATATGAAGCCCGAAACGGTCGGCCGTTTTGCCCCGAGTCCCTCGGGCATCATGCACCTGGGCAACGCCTATTCCGCCCTGCTTGCCTGGCTTTCCGTGCGCGCGGCAGGGGGTCGGATGATCCTGCGTATCGAGGATCTTGATCCGGATCGCTCCAGACAGGAATATGCCGACGCGATCCGGCGGGATCTTCTCTGGCTGGGCCTTGACTGGGACCTGGAAAGCGCGCCCCAGTCGGCCAGGACGCGGCGGTATGCGGCGGCGTTTGAACAGCTGGCGGAAATGGGCCTGGTGTATCCCTGCTACTGCACCCGCGCCCAGCTCCATGCCGCCTCCGCGCCCCACGCCTCCGACGGCCAGACGGTCTATCCCGGCACCTGCCGGGATTTGGCGCCGGACGCCCGCCCCGCGGGCAGAGCGCCTGCCTGGCGCGTGCGCGTGCCCGACGAGGACGTGGAATTCTGCGACGGGCGCATGGGCCCGGTGCGGGAAAATCTGGCCAGGGACTGCGGCGATTTCATCATCCGCCGGTCCGACGGGGTCTATGCCTATCAGCTGGCGGTGGTGGTGGACGACGCCGAAATGGGCGTCAGCCAGGTGGTGCGGGGCTGCGACCTGCTGCACTCCACGCCCCGGCAGCTCTATCTCTACCGGCTGCTGGGCCTGCAGGCCCCGGAATTCTATCACGTGAGCCTGCTTTGCGCCCCGGACGGGCGGCGGCTTTCCAAGCGCGACGGCGACCTGGATCTCGGCGCGCTGCGGCAGCGTTATTCCGCCGAACAAATCGTGGGCCTTCTCGCCTGCGCGGCGGGTCTGCAGCCGACGCCGGCGCCCGTGCGCGCGGAAGAGCTGGCAGAGGCTTTCCGCTGGGAAAAAGTTACGGCCGAGACGGCCGTTGATATCAGAGCATGGATGGAAACCATTTGACTTCTTTCTTATTGAGGAGACAGCATGTACAGAATCGTCAAGAAACAAGAGCTCAACGAAGCGGTCACCCGCATGGAGATCGAAGCCCCCTTCGTGGCGCGCAAGGCCCGGGCGGGCCAGTTCATTATTTTCCGGGTGGATGAGCGCTCGGAACGGGTGCCCCTGACCATCGCCGACTACGACCGGGAGAAGGGGACCGTCACGGTCATCTTCCAGAAGGTCGGTCTGTCCACCAAATTGCTGGGCGGACTGAACGAGGGCGATTCCATCGCCGATTTCGTCGGCCCCCTGGGTCGTCCCACCCAGGTGGAGGGGGTGCGCCGCGTATGCGTCATCGGCGGCGGCGTGGGCTGCGCCATCGCCCTGCCCTCGGCGGCTGCCTTCCGGGCGGCCGGCGCGGAGGTGGACGCCATCGTGGGCTTCCGCAGCCGCGACATCGTGATTCTTGAAGAGGAATTCAGGGCTGCCTCGGACCATCTTTACATCATGACCGACGACGGCTCCTACGGCGAGCACGGCTTCGTCACGGCCAAGCTGCAGCAGCTGCTGGAATCCGGGCGGGAGTATGACGAGGTCCTGGCCATCGGCCCGATCCCGATGATGAAATTTGTCGCCCGGACCACCAAGCCCTTTGGCGTGAAGACCGTGGTCTCCCTGAACCCCATCATGGTGGACGGCACCGGCATGTGCGGCTGCTGCCGCGTCACCGTGGACGGCCGGGTGCGCTTCGCCTGTGTGGACGGACCGGACTTTGACGGCCATCTGGTGGATTTTGACGAGCTTATCAACCGCAACAGCGTGTACCGGGAGCGGGAGAAGCAGACCGAGCAGACCCATCTGTGCCGTCTGGACGCCCTGGGCCGGAAGCTGATCCCCTGAGGAGGACTTGCCATGCCGAACTTATCCAAAACCAAAGTTCCCATGCCGGCGCAGGCGCCGGAGGTCCGGGCCCGCAATTTCCGTGAGGTCGCCCTGGGCTATACCCCGGAGATGGCCGCGGAGGAAGCCCGGCGCTGCCTGAACTGCAAGCATCCGGCATGTGTGGAAGGCTGCCCCGTGAATATCCGCATTCCGGATTTCATTCGGGAAATCGCCGCGGGCAATTACAAAGAAGCTTACGAGATCATTTTCGGCGCCAATGCCCTGCCGGCCCTGTCCGGGCGGGTCTGCCCCCAGGAGAGCCAGTGCGAATGCCGCTGCGTCCGGGGGAAGAACGGCGAGAGCGTGGCCATCGGCCGGCTGGAGCGGTTTGCCGCAGACTGGTTTCGGGAGAATGTGAACGAGGCCCCCGTCCCTGCCGAATCCAACGGCGTGAAGATCGCCGTGGTGGGTTCCGGCCCCGCAGGACTGAGCTGCGCGGGCGACCTGGCCCGGCGCGGCTATGCCGTCACCGTCTTTGAGGCGCTGCACACCCCCGGCGGCGTGCTGGTCTACGGCATCCCCGAATTCCGCCTGCCCAAGGCCATCGTTGCCGGCGAGGTGGAAAAGCTGAAGGCCATGGGCGTGGAGTTCATGACCAACATGGTCATCGGCCGGGTGCTGACCGTCGACGAACTGTTCGAAATGGGATACCGTGCGGTGTTCATCGGCTCCGGCGCCGGTCTGCCCATGTTCATGCACATCCCCGGCGAGGCCCTGCAGGGGGTCTATTCCGCCAACGAGTATCTTACCCGCATCAACCTGATGAAGGCCTATGAGGAGAGCTACGACACGCCCATCATCCGCTCCAACCGCGTGGCGGTGGTGGGCGGCGGCAACGTGGCAATGGATGCGGCCCGCTGCGCCCTGCGCCTCGGGGCCGAGAAGGTGTACATCGTCTACCGCCGCAGCGAAGCCGAGCTGCCCGCCCGGGCGGAGGAGGTGGCGCACGCCAGAGAAGAAGGCGTGGAATTCCTCCTGCTGCACAATCCCGTGCGCATTCTCGGCGACGCGGCCGGCCGCGCCGAAAAGATGGAATGCATCCGCATGGAGCTGGGCGAGCCCGACGCTTCCGGCCGCCGCCGTCCCATCCCCATCCCCGGCAGCGAGGTGACGCTGGAGGTGGATACGGTCATCATGGCCCTGGGAACCAGCCCGAATCCGCTGCTGTGTTCCGCCACGCCCGGTCTGGAGACGAACAAAAAGGGCTGTCTGATCGTGAATGAAAACGCCATGACCACCCGCGACGGCGTCTATGCAGGCGGCGACGCGGTGACCGGCGCTGCCACGGTGATCCTGGCCATGGGCGCGGGCAAGAAGGCTGCCGCTGAGATCCATAAAAGAATTTCCGCGGAGGATTAAATCCGCGATTTGGTGGAATACTTTTACAAAGCGCCCGCCGACGGCGGGCCAGGATCAAAGGAGGTTTCTATGCAGGTCAAGGACGTGATGACGAAGGAAGTGATTTGCGTACAGCCCGACGAGACCGTAGCGGTGGCAAGCCGCCTGATGGCGCGGCACAATCTGGGCGTACTGGCTGTGTGCAGCCCCGACGGAAAACTCAGGGGCATGGTCACGGACCGGGACGTGGTTCTGCGCTGCGTGGCTGCGGACGAGGATCCGGCGGAGCTGAAGGTGAAGCAGGTGATGACCCGCCGGGTCGTGACCGTGGATCCCGAGGACAGCCTGGAGACGGCGTCAAAACGCATGGCAGCCCAGCAGGTGCGCCGCCTTCCCGTGGAGCGGGACGGCAGGCTTGCCGGCATGGTTTCCCTGGCGGATCTCACCCGCGCGCCGGAGCTGCGCATGGAGGTTGCCGAGGCCCTGTGCGATATCTGCGATCCCGTGAGAAAACAGAAATAACGGCGATTTGTAAAGCACCCCGCTGATTTTCGGAATCGGCGGGGGTCTCTTTTTTTGAATAAACAAACAAATGTTCAAAAATTATAACTTCCCGCGTTTTGCCTGAAAAAAACCTGAAATTTCTGCAAAAAAAATCCGTAAATGCTCTTGCAATTTTTGAAGAGGGGGGGTATACTAAAAGAGCGAAATGGAGCAAAATGGATGAAAAATGAGCGAAAAGGAAAGAGGTGCGCAGCATGTACGGAAAATATCGCCATTCGGTGGACCCGAAGGGCCGTCTGTTCGTGCCGGCCAAGCTGCGCGACGAGCTGGGCGAGGCGTTCTATGTGACCCTCGGCCTGGACAAATGCCTCACGGTTTATACCCAGGCCAGCTGGGACAGCTTCATGGAGAAGTACAACGCCGTGCCTTTCTATCAGCTGGGAACGCTCCGTTTTCTGCTGGCCAATGTGGTCAAATGCGAGCCGGACAAGCAGGGCCGATTCCTGCTCCCGCCGGATCTTCGCGCTTATGCAAATATCACACAGAATGTGGTCTTCGTCGGCCAGGGCACCCACGCCGAGATCTGGGACGCCGAGACCTACGACCAGCTTGAGCAGGTGCAGCTCAACCCCGAGAACCTGCTCTCCGCCATGAAGGAGCTGGGCTTCTGATGAACTTTTATCATGCCTCCGTCCTGCTGGACGAAGCCATTGAAGCGCTGGCGATCCGCCCCGACGGGATCTACCTCGACGGTACCCTCGGCGGCGCCGGCCATTCCCTGAAAATCGCCGAGCGGCTGACGACCGGACGTCTGATCGGCGTCGACCGGGACGCCCAGGCGCTGGAGGCCGCGGCGGCGCGCCTGGCGCCGTATATGGAGCGGGTCAGCCTGGTTCATGCCAATTACCGGGCGCTGGACGGGATCCTCGACGGCCTCGGGATCGAAAAGGTGGACGGCATGCTTTTTGACCTGGGCGTATCCTCGCCCCAGCTGGACGACGCCAGCCGCGGTTTTTCCTACATGACGGACGCGCCGCTGGATATGCGCATGGACCGGGGAGACGCCCTCACCGCCCGGACGGTGGTGAACGAGTGGCCGCGGGAGGAGCTGCGGCGGATCCTGTACGAATTTGGCGAAGAGCGGTATGCGCCGCAGATCGCGCTTGCCATCGAGCGCGCCAGGGCGGCACGTCCCATTGAGACGACCCTGGAGCTTGTGGACGTGATCCGCAGCGCGCTGCCTGCGCAGGCTCTGCGGGAAAAGCAGCATCCTGCCAAGCGGAGCTTTCAGGCGATCCGCATCGCAGTGAACGATGAGCTCTCCGGCGTCAGCGAAATGATGCGCGCCGCCATCGGGCGGCTGAATCCCGGCGGCATCCTGGCGGTGATCACCTTCCATTCCCTGGAAGACCGCATCGTCAAGAACGGCATGCAGACCGCCGCAAGGGGCTGCACCTGCCCGCCGGAGTTTCCGGTGTGCGTCTGCGGAAAGAAGCCGCAGATCCGGATCCTGACAAAAAAACCCATTGTACCCGATCCCAAAGAATTGGAGGAGAATCCCCGCGCCAGGAGCGCAAAGCTGCGCGTGGCGCAGAAGCTGTAGATTCAGCGCGAAGAGAAAGAAAAGAAGAGAAAGGAGCGGCTGATCATGGCTCGCAATGATCGAAGCGACCGCCGGCGCAGCGCCCGGCCTGTCTATCGCACCAACGGCGCTGCGGCCTATGACGTCCGCTATTCACCGAGAGAGCTGGAGTACGGCGGCGCCGCCCGGCGATATCCGGAGCCGGAGCGCAAGCCCCGATCCCGGCCCAGATCCCGGCCGAAGCCCAAGGCGAAGCTGTCCGTTTCGCCCCTGGCCGTGGCGGGAATGCTGGCTGTGGCGTTTATGCTGGTGTTCGTTATGTGCGGCTATGTGCAGCTCTATGAAGAGACTGCCGCCGTGGCCGATCTGCAGGATCAGATCGAGGTCGCACAGGAGTACCACGGCCGGCTGCAGGCCATTTATGACAGCAAGGTCGATCTGGACGCCATCGGCCAGAGAGCGGCTGCCCTCGGGATGACCGAGCCGAACAGCCGACAGACGATCCTGCTGAATCTGCAGGGCACCGACCGCGCGGTGATCACCGGCGTCGGATCGGAAAACGTGGTGCAGACGGCATGGAACGCCATCGTGAGAAGCGTCCGCACCCTGAAGGAATACTTCAGCTGACAACGAAATATATTTTGCTATCGAACGCTGTGCGTTGGATGACAGACGATCATGGGCGGTGATAACTTCTCCGCCCATGTTTGCAATTTGGGTGATACGATGAAAAAACGAAAAAACAATGTCATTCCGCTGCGGCCCCGCAGACGGAGAAGTCAATATCCCAGGGAGACCACCAACCGGCCCTATTTGCTGCGCACGGTGGTCGTGGGCTGCATTGTGGGCCTGGCGTTTCTGGCGCTGGTGGGACGGCTGTTCCAGATGATGATCCTGCAGCATGATAAATATGAGAGCGAGGCCATCCGCAACCAGACCCGCAGCATCTCCGTCAGCGCCAATCGCGGCAAGATCTATGACTGCAACATGGATCTGCTGGCAAACTCCGTCAGCGTGGAGACCGTGTTTATCGATCCGGAGTGGATCGCCAGGGAAGAGGAGGATGTGGATCTGATCGCCGAAGGCCTGTCGGATATCCTGGGCGTGGACGCCGATTTCGTGCGGGAGCAGGCGGCGGATACGGAAATGCTCTACAAGGTCATCAAGCGGAAGATCCCCGAGGCTTTGGCCGATGAGGTCCGGCAATTCGTCCTGGACAATCACCTCGGCGGCGTCCATCTGGAGGCGGACAGCCAGCGCAGCTATCCCTGCGGCACGCTGGCGGCCCAGGTGATCGGGTTTACCAACGATGAAAATCAGGGCTCGGAGGGCCTGGAGGCGGGCTACGACGGCCTGCTCAAGGGCACGGCCGGCGCCGTGGTGAAGACCCGGGGCAACGGCGGCACGGAGATGCTCTACTCCTATGAAAAATACTACCAGGCCTCCAACGGCCACGACCTGGTGCTGACCATCGACAACAACGTGCAGATGTTCCTGGAGAAGAACATACAGCAGGCCATCGAGAAGTACGAGGTGCAAAACGGCGCCTTCGGCATCGTTATGGACGTCAACACCGGCGAGATCAAAGCCATGGCCAACATGGGCAGCTACGATCCGAACGATTATCTGGAGATCTATGACGAGAAGACCCGGACCGAGCTCGACGAGCTCTACGAAAAGGCGCTGGAGGCGAAGACCCGGGAAGAAATCCTCGCCGCGCAGGAAAAGCTGAAAGCGCAGCAGGCGACCGGGGAGAAAGCGCCCGCAGCGGACAAAGACCGGAAGGAAGACGAAGCGCCGGAAGAGGAAGAAGATGAAGACGGCGAAGAAGACGGGGAAGAGGAGCAGAAGGAGCCGGAAAGCTATCAGACCCTGATCGATCAGTACAACCAGGGCGTCATGGAGGCCAGACTCAAGCAGTGGCGCAACCGCACCGTCTCCGACGGCTACGAGCCGGGCTCCACCTTCAAGACCATCACCCTGGCCTCGGCGCTGGAGGAGGGGGCCGTCAGTCTGGACGACACATGGTTCTGCGGCGGCGAGGCAAAGATCGAGCGCCGCGACCAGATCCTGCACTGCTGGTACGCCCAGGGCCATGGCGCGCAGACC
>JAEEGL010272045.1_pt1 | contig 18570 bp, 12 predicted proteins | sample 9134231 | NCBI WGS metagenome assembly JAEEGL01 (sample SAMN16246548, study PRJNA631951) | gut metagenome | biome: gut microbiome; feature: rumen; material: fiber-attached | host: Bos | place: Iran: Karaj | collected 2018-10 | reverse complement strand
TCACCGTAACCCCGACCTGCAAATTCTTTTTCAATTTCTTCGTAAGATTTTCCGGTAACGCAACGATAAATACTCATCAAATTGGATACGCCCGGTTTGTTTTCTTCATCAAAACGTACTTCTGTTTCTGAGTCGGTTACCGCACGTTTAAACTTACGGATAATGGTATCCTTATCATCCAGAAGACGAACGGTTGCATTTTCATTTTCATCTGACTTAGACATCTTCTTCACCGGCTCCTGCAAAGACATAATCTTTGCTCCGGCTTTTCCGAGATACGGTTCCGGAATGGTAAAGACATCTCCGTAAATATTATTGAAACGCTCTGCGATATCTCTTGTAATTTCCAAATGCTGCATCTGATCCTTACCGATTGGTACCACATCTGCCTGATACAACAAAATATCTGCCGCCATCAATACCGGGTAAGTAAAGAGTCCGGCATTGATATTGTCTGCGTGCTTGGAAGATTTATCCTTAAACTGAGTCATACGGTTTAATTCGCCCATATAAGTAAAGCAGTTTAAAATCCAAGCAAGCTGTGCATGGGTCGGCACATGAGACTGATAATACACACAGTTTTTCTCAGGATCCAATCCTGCAGCTACATATAAGGCATAGATACTTCTTGCATTCTTACGAAACTCCGCCGGGTTCTGACGTACCGTTAAACTATGCAAATCCATTACACCGAAAAAGCAGTCATAATCTTCATGAATGTTAACCCAGTTCTTTAACGCTCCCAAATAGTTTCCCAGAGTAAGGGTTGAAGTTGCCTGCATTCCGCTGTATAAAATCTTTTTTTCCTTTTCCATTGTTCTTCCTCAACTTTATTTTTTATTATGCAAAATATTTTTTCGAATATACAAAAAGGTTTGCTTCTCTCCTTTTTCCGCAAGCATGGTAAGCATTTCTTCCAACAGTGCCTGGGTATTGGGATGAATCAAATAATGATCGAATCCTCTTTTATAATATTCCAAAGGACTTTTGTCCGTGTATTTTTCTTTTTGATAGACCTTGCAAGCCGCAATACGATCGATAAACATTTCTACCACATATTTTTTGGGCATGTCCATGCCGATCATGCGACCGTCTTTCTTTTGGGAATAGTCAATCCAATATTCCATATGATGCTTATTACGGCCTTTGTGATGGAGCCAAGCCAAGGAAACGCCTTTATCTTCACGTTCCGCATTGTTTGGGCTTCTGTCACCCTGAAAATACTTTACGCCTACCCAAAACTCCGTAGGAGAATATTTGGACAAGTCATGCAGCAATCCCTGCTTATAGAGACCAACAGCAAAGCATCCTTTCATCACAAGTCGTTTGTGCTGATTAATGGTATGCAAATGACCAAAGAAGCTATTCATTTGATCCTTCCTTTCCAACCAAAATCGTAACCGTTCCACCCGGAACAATCACCTTTGTCTGATCTTTCAAAGGCTCTTTCGCAGGCGAAAAGGTGTCATCAGCGGTATTTGTAACGTAATACCACTTTTTCTTTCCGGATAATTTCGGCGCAGCAAACTCTTCCGAATCATAATAGAAATTGTAAAGAAGCATCACATCTTCTTTGTTCTTTGACTTGGAATACTGTCCGCTGTAATATATACCGATTGCTTTTTTCTCGGCACCGATGCCCATAATCCAAGGCTCTCTTCCATGATAAGACAAATCCGGTATGCCAACATGCTTATAATCGTTTAACGCCATAGGCGCATCTTTGGTTAAAATATCATGCTCTTTTCGGAAACGAATGATGGCTTTCACATATTCACGGAATTTTAATGCCGTTTTTCTGTTGGAGAAATTCACCCAACCGATTTCATTATCCTGGCAATATGGGTTATTGTTTCCGGATTGAGAATTGTTTACTTCATCTCCCGCCAAAATCAACGGAACTGCCTGAGATAAAAGTGCGGATGTAATGGCACATCTGGCATTCATCAAACGAATCTTATTGATGGAGGACTTTTTTGTAGGTCCTTCCACTCCATGATTGTGAGAACAATTGTAATTGCTTCCGTCGGTATTATCTTCGCCGTTGTCCGCATTATGCTTCTCGCCGTAAGAATATACATCCAATAAGCAAAATCCACTGTTGGAAGCGGCATAATTTACAAATCCGAAATGTTCCCCCTGGCGGCGCATCTGATCTGCAAAATCCGCAATATTTCCATCCATATGATGCTGCAATCTGCGAAGGGGATACATAAAGTCATCGTTATAAACAAACAAGTGCTTCTTATCTTCTTCCGTGGATAACACCTCATAGGAGTAATTGTCGTAAAAGAGTTTTGTATTTGCAAGATATGGGTTCTTTACCACTGATTCCATGGGAAGGGCTGCCCCGAGTAAATGGAATCCGTCCACATGATACTCACGTACCCAATACTGCAATACGGACGAAATAAACTCTGCGGAGTGTTCATTGGAAAATGAAATCTCCATAATAAGTTCCATGCCGTTTCCGTGAATGGCATCCACCAATTCCTTGGCATGGGAAACCACATCTTTTCCGCCAAAGTAAGAAGCCTTCGGTGCGAAATAGTTCCCGAGTCCATAGCCCCAATAATTGGTGCCGTAGGCAGGAAAATAAACTTCTTTTGCTTTCTTTGACGAAGTCACTTTGGTTTCAGACTTATAGCGCATCTCTTCAAATTCATAAATCGGTAACATTTCAAGGGAGGTCACCCCTAAGTCTTTTAGCTCAGAAAGCAAAGAAATCACTCCCTTATAAGATCCCTTTTCGCTCTTTGAGCGTTTATGATCCATGGTAAAGCCGCGCATATGCAACTTATACAGAATCATTTCGTTGGCAGGAATATTTACAGCGCTATTTTTCCAAGTATAGGTATCCTTGAAAAAACCTCCGTAAACCTTATATTCTTTTTCATAACGAGTTTCATCCATCCATACTTCTCTGCCCACAACAACTTTGGCATGGGAATCCAAATATGTACGTTTATCGGATTTTAACAGATAACAAAGATGCTTTATATCAAGACCTGAAACACAAATAGAATATACTCTTCCTACAGCATATTCCCTCGGAACAAAAATTTCATGAATTAATTTTTTGGATTCGATATCATAGAGTAAAACAGATGCTTCGGAAAGCTTATCCGTATCAAAGGTAAAGACCACATCTTTTCCTTTAACAATTGCACCGTATTCTTGAAAGTCTCCTTTTTTGATCGAAAGCGCCATAGAATTTCCTCTTTCTCGTTTTTCCTTATCATAAACATGTTAATTTTTGCATTTATGTGGGAAAAATCCAATAAATTATAGCATATATCCTTAAGATTTATCAATTTTTCCTCGGATTTTCTTCCCATATTTGCTTTTATCTTCTTGATTTAATATAATGATGAAAAATTTTGTAAGGAGAATTGCATTGAATAACGAAGATATTTTTCCGGTTGATGAAAATGATACCGACGTTTTGGTTACTTTAGAGTTGGATGACGGTACCGAATTAGAGTGTGAAATCTTAACTATTTTCGATACCGACGATCAGGACTACATTGTTTTATTACCGGTAGACGAAAACGGAGAACCGTTAAATGAAAATGAAGTCATCATCTATCGTTACTTCGAAGATGAAGAAACCGGCGAACCGCGTTTGGACAATATTCAGTCTGATGAAGAATACGAACGTGTAGGCAAACGATTTCAGGAAATCCAGGACGAAGCGGAAGAAAACTAATCTTTCATTTCACCGATGAATACAGAGGGCGGAAAGAACTTTCCCCCTCTTATTTTTATGGAACAAACATACAGTTCATACTTTGCTCTGGTAAGGGCCACATAAAACATGCGACGCTCTTCTTCCAAATCTCCCTTATGATAAGGAGATGGCACCATTCCCTCATTTACATTAATACAAAAGACCCGATCAAACTCCAACCCTTTGGAACCATGATAGGTATACAAAAACACGGTTGCTTCTTCTTTCACTTGCAAACGATAGGACTCTTTCATTTCCATGGATTTTAATGCTTCTATCACACTTTCCGGATCAAATGCATTTGATAAGTGTTTACACTCTTTTTGAATCTCCTCCAAATAAGAAAACGCCACATCCAAAAGAAGTTCATCATTTTTATACTTTCTCTTTAGATACGCATCATATCCTACCCCTTTGCGGAAATAATTCAAAAGAGAATAATAGGATTTCGGTTGAAAAGAACTTGCCGATTCCTTAATAAAAAAGTCACTTTCTTCTTTGATATTTGTAATATGAAAGTACTTTGCAAAGAAAGCAATCACATCCGACAAAATTTCATTTGTATTATGATAATAGAATTTTTCTTTTGCGTAATAAGAAATGTGATTCCACTCCAAAAAGCGGCTGATATAATCTCCGTCTCGCTTATTTCTAAACAGAATTCCCACAGAGCTTTTGGGGTTTTGCTTAATTACTTTTAAAATTGCTTCCCCCTGTACTCTTTCATCTTCAAACAAAAAACACTTCACCGTTCCGCCGGTATCGAAATAGCTTTGATACTCTTTCTCCATTCGATTGTGATTATGCTTAATAAAATGTTTTGAAACCGCAACAATTTGATTTTGCGAGCGATAATTGGTATCCAAAACAATAGTTTTTAAATTCGGATACTCCTTTTTTAAATCCAAAAAGAGTCTTGGATTTGCACCGCGAAACTCATAAATGGATTGATCGTCATCTCCCACCATAAACAAATTATGATCCGGTTCACACAGCATCTTTGTAATTTGAAATTGAAGCATATTGATATCCTGCATTTCATCCAAAAGAAAAAACGTATATCTGCTTTGCCATTTTATTAAAACCTGCGGATTCTCGCAAAACAGTTTTAATACCAGGGTTTGCATATCATCAAAATCGATAAAATTTGCTTCTTTCTTTTTCCTTTGATAGGACTCAAACACTTTTGAAAAATGACTCTGAAGCAATCTTGATTCGAAGGCTTTCGGTGAACTGTTTTTATTTGCACAAGCGGAGATTTCTTTTAGGATACCGAAAATATCATATTTATCCGGAAACAGTCCCACATCTTTCAAACTTTGCACAAGAAAACTATGGGCCAGCTTTGATGTGATAATGTTCTCCTTTGACAGATGATACTCTTCTTTCAGAATGGTAAAAAAGAAAGAATGAAAAGTTCCGAAAAAGGGAGTTTTTGCAGCAAAAGAAGACTGCTTTAAGAAACGGTCTTTCATTTCTTTCGCAGCATCTTTGGTAAAAGTTAAAACCAATATTTTTTCAGGGGAAATTTTGTGGGATTCAATCAGGCAAGAAACCCGCTCCACCAGACATTTTGTCTTGCCCGAACCGGGGCCTGCCACAACCAGGCAAGGTCCCGTATAATGTTCGATTGCAAGAGATTGTTTTTCGTTTCTCATATACTCCTTTTGTTGTCTCTTCTTGCGGAATATACGAAAAAAACATTAATTACTTAATAATTCAATTCCTTTTCTGATACGATTTAAGGACTCTTCTTTTCCTAAAATCTCCATCAGCTCGGTAGCGCCACCCGGAGTATTCTGCTTTCCGGAAACAGCGGTACGAATGGGCCATAATACATATCCGTTCTTGTACTCATGACTTTCCGCAAATCCCTTTAAGGTTGCAAAAAGTGCATCATTGGAGTAATCCTTTTGTGCTTCCAATACCGGTAAGATTTCCTGTAATAAGGAAAGGGAAGACTCTTTTGTGGTCTTCATTTTCTTATGAACATACATCTCGGTATCATATTCCGGAAGTGCTTCAAAGAAATCAATGTGATCTTTGATATCCAAGAAGGTTTCGATTCTGGTATGAACCATAGAAGCAATCTTCTTTAAATCCAAATCTTTGGTAATCACTTCTTTTAAGTACGGTTCAGCCATACCATAGAAAGTATCCTCATCCATTGCTTTGATATACTCGCCGTTCATCCAACGAAGTTTTACCATATCAAAGACAGCCGGGGACTTATTAATATGATGGTAATCGAAGGATTTAACCAAATCCTCCAAAGACATTATCTCGTTATTATCGCTTGGGCTCCATCCAAGAAGGGCTACAAAGTTAACTACCGCTTCTTTTACAAATCCCTGTTCAATCAAATCTTCAAAAGAAGAATGTCCGCTTCTCTTAGAAAGCTTCTGATGTTCTTCATTTGTAATTAACGGGCAATGAATGTAAACCGGTACGTCCCATCCGAAGGCTTCATACAAACGATTGTACTTCGGTGAAGAAGAAAGGTACTCATTTCCTCGTACTACGTGTGTAATTCCCATTAAATGGTCATCTACTACGTTTGCGAAGTTATAGGTAGGATAACCGTCAGACTTAATCAAAATCATATCATCAAGTTCTGAGTTATCGACTTCGATACGACCGTAAATCTCATCTTCAAATGCAGTGGTTCCGGTACGTGGGTTATTCTGACGAATTACATAAGGTTTACCTGCAGCAAGATTTGCCTCTACTTCTTCTTTGGAAAGAGAAAGACAATGCTTGTCATAGATAGAGATTACTTTTCCGTCTACCACTTCTGTCTTTAAAGATTCCAAACGCTCTTGATCGCAGAAACAATAATATGCTTCCCCTTTTTCGATTAACTGTTTTGCGTATTCCAAATAGATGCCGGCCTTCTGACGTTCGCTCTGTACATAAGGGCCAACACCGCCATCCTTATCCGGACCTTCATCATGAACAAGACCGGTATCCTTTAAGGTACGATAAATAATATCAACAGCGCCTTCCACGTAACGTTCCTGATCTGTATCCTCGATACGAAGGATAAAATCACCGCCTTCGTGTTTTGCGATTAAGTATGCATAAAGTGCAGTTCTTAAATTTCCAACGTGCATTCTTCCTGTAGGAGAAGGTGCATATCTGGTTCTTATCTTCATATAGGTAAACTCCTTTTTCTATTCAATCCGAATGTTGATTATAGCTCTTAGAAAGACAAATGTAAACATTAAACAACCTGTGGTTTTTTCAAGCCACAAAGTTTGTCCACAGAGGTAATGATTTCAATGATTTCCGGAACATAGTAGTTATGAATCTTCATCATACGATCGATTTCATCACGCTCAGATTTTACGGATTTGGTATTTTCCGTAATCTTGTCAGAAATCTTCTTTCTTCGTTCCAGTAAAGAATTCTTTACCTTTGCCATCACATCCTCATGTACCAAAGCAGCAATCTGATTTAACCAAATCTTGGAATCGTACAAATCCAGTTTTGCAAGCATACGCATCAAGCGTCCGGTAAAGTATTCCAAATCGTCATTATCCTGAATGTATTGTTCCTGTGCGCGTACCATTTCCATATAGCAATCCCACAAATAATGGAGTTCCATAGAAGTACTTACACGGAAACGCTCTTTTTCAAACTCAATGGCACTGGTGACATTGGCATATTTCATTCGCACCACATTTAAAAGAGAAATGGTCTTATTGATATCACGAATCAATTTCCGGTTTCGCTTCGTATTGTTGGAATAGAAAATAAACAACAAAAAGATAGCAAGTGCGGCAACAAATAAAATCACGTACAAATACAAAGAAATATCAATTTCAACGGATTTCTTTAAAACAAAAATCAAAAGCACAAAGGAAGCAAAGGCCACAAACAACAGCACGGAAAACTTTCGAATCAAGCTGTTGGTCTTTAAAATATCATCTCGCTCAATCTCATAGGTATTCTTTTCCGCTTCCAAGGTACGCATATCATTTTCAACGGAAGACTGATACTTTTCATTGGCCTGCATACGATTGATGGTTTCCGGAATGGTTTCTTCATTTTCCGACATCAAAACAAACTGCTCTTCATTAAGCTTCGGCTCCGTATCTTTAAATATTTTTTTAGAACGTTCCAAATCCTCAATGTTTTTCGCAATCAAAGAAATCTCAGAGAACTCTTTTTTCGGAAGGCTCTTTAAAGTGTCAATATCCTTTAAATAAGAACTTAACACACGATACTCCGCCTTTAATGCTTCAATCTCCTTTGTGGTTGCAATGATATGCTCGCAGGAATCCAAAATGTAATGCTCGATTTTCTTCGGATTGTTCCAGTCCTCGATTTTTTGGATTTCGGAGATTACCTTCGCAAAGGATTCGTCCAATTTGTCATTTTTGTTTTGTTTCTTCTTAAATAACATGGTCTTTCCTTATATGGTTGTCTTTGACATAAAATTATAGTCCTTTTGAATATCATTTAAAATACTCGTAAACTTTTGTTCCAATTGATCTTCGGAAGAAGAATTGCCCTTCAATTCATCCAAATAGGAACTAAAGGATTTGATTTCGTCTCCACCGCTTACGGTAGTAACTTCGGTTTTTACCTGCTCTTTTACTTCATCCGAAACATGATACTTTAACACATAAGATTCAAACTGGCTTTCGTTTCGTGAGCACCGAAGCGCATACAATAAAGATTTTAAAGAATCACTGCGTTTGTTTTTCTCATAGGCTTTATCAAAGCATAAGATGGCCTGGTCGAAGAAAAACAATTTCGCATAGGCACATCCCAAGTTATGATAGATATCTCCAATCAAAAACTCGGATAATTCTTTGGTATTGCCAAGAATATTTTCATACTCGTAAATGGCATCCACAAGTTTTCCTTTATCCATCAAGCGATCGCCGCGAATCTTTTTACATTCCGCTTCACTTTTGTTCTCGATTTCCGAAATGGTCTCCATGGTTTGACGAATCTCTGCCTTAGATAAATACCCACAGGAATTTAAGATTCTTCCCACAAATAAATGCAAAGGTGCATTTCCGTCTTTTAACTCCGTAAGTTGGGATGCGGCTTCCGTTTCTTCCAGTTCAAAGTTCATCCACTGAATGAATTCCTTTGACATAATGGAAGTATCGATTAAATAGGGATTGTTATAGATATAATAACTCAATTCCTCTAAAGAATAGATATTTAATCCTGCATCCTCAATGTAATACGGGGCTTTCGCTATGGAGTTTTTACAATAAATCAATTCACCCATGAATTACTCCTGATCCACAATGGCGATTTCATGCTCCCAAATCTTATTGGAAGAAGGTACGATTTCGCCAAATCCCAAATCCCGAATGGTAATTTTAATTCCTTTGTCCGATACCGGTTTTGCGGTAATACGAAGTCTGGTGGTACGATTCTCTCGATCCGGAAGGTCCTTCAATTCCAAAATTTCAATACTTGCTTGTCTGGAATCCGGTCGCTGAACCCAAAATTCGATTTCTTTGGTTCCGTCCAAAATCACTTCACAACTAAATTCCGATTCATACCAGTTTTCTCCCGCATCCAAAAGAGAAATAAACTGCATCTCATTATGGTTTAACACCTTAATAGAAAGATTTACCTTTAATTCCTGCTCGCCCATATATACAAAGGGCCATTCCGGCTTTTCATTCTTCACCACACCGGCATAGCAAGCACCTTTGGAGAACAAGTTCTTTCCCGCAAAGACACGTCTGTTATGACACAAAAACTGTAAAGACTGTTTCATCCAATTGCCGTCAAATCCATCGCCTGTTAAATACACGGAAGAAACTTCTTCTCCCACAAAGGCTGACTTCAAAAGGAATAAAAACTTCTCATCTTTATTGTCAATTAAGGTTCCGTAATTATTGGTCTCAATTCGAATCAACTGCGGATTGGTTGCTTGATTTCGATTTAAGCGATAGCCTATGAGCTGGTTATCTTCCAAATCAAACAACATTACATCCTGATAGAACACATCCGGTCTTTGATGGAACACATAATAATAAAAGCTTTCTTTATGATCGATAAAGATCACTTGAGAAGAATCCAATCCCAGTTGAGTACAAAGTACGGTAAACAATTCCATGTACTCCATATCCAACACCGGAACGGTAATTACAAGTTTCTCAAACTTAAAGCTTCCGAAATAGCCTCCTGGGAGGGTAAGAATCTTTCGAAGGAAAATCAAAAGCAATTCCGTGGCCGGATACTCGTTGGCATCAAGGATCACATTCTCGCGATTCTTTGCTCTGGAAAGAAGCATATCAACGCCATCGCAATTACCGCTTTGAACTTCCCTTTTTGCTTCCTGGCCAATATACCACTGACCCATTCCGCGACGTTTGGATAAAAACAGCGGAATCTGAAACACTTCCGAGCCCATAACGGTACTGATGGTTTCCGGTTCTTCCATATTCGGTTTGTAATAACTGACAAGGGCGTATCGATCGGTAAGATCCAATCCGAAATAAACGCCGTTGGAATATGAATTATCCAAACTGTTCTCCTAACTTTCGATTGAATGAATAATGTGGAACAAATGCTTTGTGGAAACATCCATTCCCTGATAGAATTTTAAATCTTTGATCAAATCCGAGTGATTCTTGTAGATCAAATCACTCTTCATCTGGTTTAACATTCCGTATCTGGATTGTTTTTCCCGCTCTACCAATTCCTGATAAGAGATGGTATCTTCTTTTAAAATCTCTTCCGAATCATAGGGGCAAATACGATACTGTAAGGTATCCCCGAAGAAGAATACAAACTGTTTTACATATATTCCTTCATACATTTCGATTAAGCGTTCACTCTCTTCTTCCCCCTGATCAAATCGATACTTAATGGTAAGGTTCTGATGCTTTGCACCATGATACTCAATAAAGCTCTTATCGTATAAATGATACTTAATCAGTAAGGTCTCATCCATGCGACGGAAAAATTCAAAGTACACATTCTTTGAGATACAATCACGAAGCAATGCATCCAATGTGGCAAATTCTCTGTCGTCTAACGGTTTCTTTAAGCAAAGGAACTTTAACAGTGCAAAACGAATGCTGTCATTTAAGGTTCGAGATGAATCATACATAAAGAATAATCTCTTAAACAACGGTTCCGGCAGCGCCTCACCGTTTATTACATACTTTCTGGAGAAGTAGGTAAGGTACGCTTCCACAATCATCGGAGAAACTTTCTTTCTCATGTAGGATTCGAAAATCTCTACGGAAGGACTGCTAAAGTCTTCGGAATACAGCATCAATGTAAGGATACGCTCTTCCAAGCCCTTCGTAGACAAGCCACGAACATCGGAAAGTTTCCAAAGTTCCACCATATCCTTGGTAGGACCTACGTAATACTTGCACATATATTCAATGGTTTCGTCCGTAAACAAATACTGACGCATCAAAAATGCAAGCAAAGAAATAATAAAGTCTTCCGCCTGATCTCCGATTTCTTCCAGCATATGACTGCAAAGGCGAATCAAAGATTTTCCCGGAACTAAAAGTCCGTCATAGATTCCCAGCATTTCATAGGCTGTCATATAGTCATCGGATGTAATCAAAAGATCAATGATATAGGCAGCAGTTTGCGAATCCAAATTGCGGTATTCCTTATAATCCACAAGGTATTTTACAAGTAAGTCTTCTTTGGTATGTTCCTTTAAAATCATGGAAATCAAAGGCAACTTCTTACGTTTATAGGCAAGGGACAGTTCATTGTTGTATAAAAAGTCCTTAATCTTGCCTAACTTTTGCTGCGGAATATCATCTGCGTTTTCATAGGTGTCGAATTCCTGGAAGAAATAATAATCCGCAAAATTGGATAAATAGTTAAGTTTTCCCAAGGAATGATCCACATTCATTAAATCATCCAGGTAATAGCCCTGTTTATCCAAAATGTATTTTCCGTCCAAGGTCTCCAAAAGAATGCAATAGTTCTCGGTTAAAACACTAAAGTAAGCAACGTTATCCACCACCGGAACCACTTTCGGACGGGCAAACATCTCTTCCATCACCACAATCTGACGAATGTCATTTCGCAAGCAAACAAAACGTTTGGTAAATACCAGCTTTGATAAGTCCTTAGCGATTTCTTCGTCAATCAATCCCGAATCAATAATATCCTGATAGCAGCACGCCAAATCCTCATTAATATGACCAAGATGCATCTGCTCTAATGCAAAACGCTGCATTTGCGGTAAGTACTGTTCATACAGATGGAAATTACGATCCTTGTAATGAATCACATTGGAATAAATATAAGCTTTCTTTTCCATCGGTAAGTGATTCTCATAACGAAAGAATAACGAAACAATGGAAGGCAACTCTTTTCCGTAACTTGTGGGTAAGGAAAGCATATATGCCTCAAAAAGCCCGGTTAGTTTTAAATCCTTTTCCACCGCAAGTGCATACCACTCAAAGTATTCCTCTCCCATCATCTGGTTCTTTAACAAGTAAGAAACGATGGAAAAGAGCAAATCTTTTTCCGGATAGCGTTTATAGATTCGCTGTGCCAGCAAAAAGATTTTCTTGTCAAAGGAAGCTTCCTCCGGCAAAAGTTTTTGGAACTGTACCGTAAGGTTTACGGAAATCTGTCCTCTCTTTGCCGCCCAGTTTAAAATCTTAAGTGAAAAATCATTTAAAGAAGTTAAAAGGAAAGGATCCTGCATATAAATTTGATATGCTTCGATATACAAATATGGACTGTGGCAACCACCGTCCACCCATTGTTTAATGGCATTTAACTTACGTTTGGAATCTTTTAAGTATTCTTCTCTTAAGAAAGACAAAAACCAAAAGATACGTACATCATCGGGATGCACACGGAAAATGTTTTCAATCTCTTCCGTCAGTTTGTTTACATAATTGTTTTCCTGTTCGATTAAAGTACAAAGATATAAAAGGTATGCCCACTCTGTAGACTTTTTATCTACGATATCTCGCTTCAAATCCGCAATCAGCCACAAGGCATCCTGACGTTGTTTGTTGACAATCAAAGCCTGTGCCTTCTGAAGGGAATACATATAGGAATCGGGATAAAGTTCAATGAGACGATTTAAAATCTCAATGGACTTTCCTGCCCAATCTCCCGTCGTCATCTTCTTTAAGCGATAATCCACATATAACTCGGATAACGCAAAGAGATCTTTTTTCTCGGATAACGCGGCCGCATGCTTATTGGCATCCTTTTCTTCCAAGGAACAAACAAGGGTAACTTCCTTTTTAATATCAATGCCTTCGATGACTATGGTCGCTTCATTTTTACCGGCATGCAAGCGCTCTTTATGAATATAGAAATTCAATTCCAAGCTATTGCCAAGGAAGAAATCGGAATTGATTCTGCCTTTTTCAATGGTAATAAAGTCAGATTCACAATGGGCATAAAACTCCACATAGCCCCATGTATTTTTATTGATATGAATGGATTCTTTCAGATTCTCTGTGATATTGTAGAATTCCAGTTTCTTTTCTTTAACTTCAATAAAGCAACGGTCCTTTTGTCCCGTTCCCACAAGAAACTCTTCCAAATGTACCGGAAGAATCGGTGCAGACTTAAATCCGCGATACAATAAGCGATTGGATAAAGGCTCATTTTCCATTACGAGATTCATTTTTTCTGAGGAAAACAACTGCAGCGCTTCCGAATAGTTTTCTTTCGCAAGGGCGCAAAAATCCTTTAAATCGCAAATCTTACGATCCAAAACGGTGGGATATTTTAAATCATAGGTAATGGTAAACGGAAGGGTTTTTGTGAATTGATTTGCAACAATATGAAACTCACCCTTTAATACATCTTTGCAACGGAATCCTGCATGTATGGTTTTAAAACGAATCTTAACGTTAACATCATCAAATTCCGGATTTTCAATGAGCACATACGGATTGGAGGAATATACCATTCCACGCAAACGTACGTCATTTAAACTCTTCAGTTCAATATAGCTTTCGAAAATTTCATTTTCGTATGCAACAAGATCTAATTTCTCGCTATGAAATTCTACGATTGGAGCGATGTCATCATATTTATCCTCCGACATTCGCCAAATACGTTTACGCAAAATCTTACTCCTTCAAGAATCAATGTTTTGTAATCTATAATAGGCACTGCAAATGCCTAAAATACGTTGCTTTTCATTTTTAAACAGTTATAATAAATTATAAACTATTTACTTGTGTAATTCAATTTGAAGAGGGAAGAAAATGATTAAACATAAGGACCATTTTCATGGTAGCGATCTTGAAAAAATAGAAAGCATTTACGGCATCAAAAAAGAGGAAATCATCTCATTTTCCGCAAATGTAAATCCTTTGGGAATTTCTCCGAAGTTGAAAGAGACTCTATCCTCTCATATTGATGCGATTTCCGGTTATCCGGACCGCGAATATACGTTACTTCGAGAAAGTATCGCCACCTATGCGCATACCGAAAAAGACAATATTATCGTAGGAAACGGTTCTACCGAATTGATTTCCCTATTCATTCAGATTACGCATCCAAAAAAGGCTTTGATCCTTGGACCTACCTATTCGGAATACGAACGTGAAATCGCCTTGGGAGGTGGAAAAACTACCTACTTCCCCCTCCACTCACATAACGATTTTGCATTGGATATTGAAGAATTTACAAAAGCCTTAAATGATGAGATTGATTTACTCATCCTTTGCAATCCAAACAATCCAACCTCTACATCCATCTTGCAATCCGATATGCGTCAGATTTTGGATGTCTGCAAACAGCACGACATTTATGTCATGGTGGATGAAACCTATGTGGAGTTCTGTGAAAAATACGAAAAGACCACTTCCGTTCCGTTAACGGAATACTATAATAATCTGATTATCTTGCGTGGAACTTCCAAGTTTTTTGCAGCCCCGGGACTTCGTTTGGGCTATGCAATTACGGGAAACGAAGACTTGTTAAAGCAAATCAACCAGTATAAGAATCCTTGGATGATTAATTCTTTAGCTGAAATCGCCGGACGAATTATGTTTTCCGATACGGACTATATTAACGACACCAAAGAACTGATTGAAAAAGAACGGACCTATTGCTACAACCGATTAAAAGAATCCAAGATTTATGTTCCTTTTCAACCTACCGCAAACTTTATGTTGGTAAAGATTCTGACCGAGGACTTGGATTCCGGTATTCTTTTTGACCGTTGTATTCGAGAAAAAATGATGATTCGGGATTGTTCTACATTCCCGTTCCTAAATGAGAAATTTATTCGATTCTGCTTTATGAACCATGCAGAAAACGAAGCATTAATCGATTTACTTTTATCATAAAAAAAAGCCTTATCCAAAGGATAAGGCTTTTTTATTTATACGTTGATTTCAGCTGTGGCGCCAAGAAGCGCCTTGTTCGCATCAAGCACCGGGCGAACCACATCTCGTAAATAAACTTCCACCTGTCTTGGGGAACGTCCCACATACAAAGACGGATTCATGTAAGCTTTTAAATCGTCTAAATCAAGGCCAAAGAATTCATCTGCAGCAATACGCTCAAGAAGATCGTTTTCTTTTCCTTCTTCTTTTACGGTCTTTCCCGCTTCCATGGAACGAACACGAATCTGTTCATGGTATTCCTGACGGTTACCACCGTTTTTCACGCCGTCCATAATGATATTTTCGGTAGCCATAAACGGTAATTCCGCCATAATATGCTTTTCAATTACCTTCGGATATACCACAAGTCCGTCAGCAACGTTCAAACATAAATCCAACATTCCGTCGCAAGCCAAGAATCCTTCCGGTACGGAAAGACGTTTGTTTGCGGAATCATCCAATGTTCTTTCAAACCACTGGGTGGATGAAATAATGGCAGGATTTAAAGCATCACAAATAATGTAATCTGCCAAAGAAGCGATTCGTTCGCTTCGCATTGGATTTCTCTTATAGGCCATGGCAGAAGATCCAATCTGATTCTTTTCAAATGGCTCTTCCACTTCTTTTAAATGTTGTAACAAACGGATGTCATTGGACATCTTATGGGCAGAAGCCGCAATCCCTGCAAGTACGTTTAATACTCTGGTATCCAATTTTCTGGAATAGGTCTGTCCGGAAACCGGATAACACTGCTCAAATCCCATCTTCTTCGCAATCATAGGATCGATTTTATCGATGACTTCGTCATCACCGTTAAAGAGCTCCTTAAAGCTTGCCTGGGTACCTGTGGTACCTTTTGAACCAAGAAGTTTCATGGTAGAAAGAACGTACTCCACATCCTCTAAATCCATCATAAACTCATTGATCCAAAGTGTTGCACGTTTACCTACTGTGGTAGGCTGTGCAGGCTGGAAATGGGTAAATGCCAAGGTAGGCATATCCTTATATTTTTCAGCAAAATCAGCAAGTTTGGAAATAACGTTTAATAATTTCTTGCGAACCAAGGTAAGGGCATCACGCATAATGATGACGTCCGTATTGTCCCCTACATAACAAGAAGTAGCTCCCAAGTGAATAATGCCGGCAGCCTTCGGGCACTGCTGTCCATAGGCATACACATGGCTCATAACATCATGACGAACTTCTTTTTCTCTGGCTTTGGCTACATCATAATTGATTTCATCCTGATGCGCCTTTAACTCGTCAATCATTTCCTGAGTGATAACCGGCTTTCCGTTTTCGGATAGGCCAAGTTCCATCTCGGTTTCCGCAAGAGCAATCCAAAGTTTTCTCCAAGTTTTAAACTTCATATCCTGAGAAAAGATGTACTGCATTTCCTTGCTGGCATAACGTTCTGATAATGGGCTGCTATAACGATCTGTGCTCATTTAAAATAATCTCCTTTAAAACAATTTATCCTTGAAATTTTGATCCGGTAAGAAGTTCAAATGCTTCTTTGTACTTTTCAATGGTCTTTTCAATTACATCATCCGGAAGTAAGTAATCGCTATCCGGATTTGCTTTTAACCAATCGCGAACAAACTGTTTATCAAAGGATGGCTGAGACTTGCCCGGTTCATATCCTTCCACCGGCCAAAAACGGGAAGAGTCCGGAGTCAAAACTTCATCTCCCAATACCACATTTCCATTTTCATCCAAACCAAATTCAAACTTGGTATCCGCAATGATGATGCCGCGTTCTCTGGCGTAAGCCGCACATTTTTTGTAAATGGCAATGGTATTGTCGCGAAGTGCTTTTGCAAGTTCCTCTCCGCGTCCCGGGAATTTTTTCTCTAAAATATCCACGGTTTCTTCAAAGGTTACATGTTCATCATGATCCCCTAAATCCGCTTTGGTGGTAGGTGTATAAATAGGCTCAGGGAGCTGATCTGATTCCACAAGGCCATCCGGTAACTTAATTCCGCAAACGGTACCGTTTTCCTTATAACTTGCCCAGCCGGTTCCTGTAATATAGCCGCGAACGATGCATTCAATCGGAAGCATTTCAAGCTTTTTACATTTCATGGAGTTGCCGGTGTATTCTTCCTTACGGAAAAATTCAGGCATGTCGTTTACGTCGATGGAAATCATGTGATTCGGAATGATATCCTTTGTAAAATCAAACCAGAACTTTGACATCTGTGTAAGGATTGCACCCTTACTTACAATCTTGTTCTTTAGAATCACATCGAAAGCTGAAATACGATCGGTAGCAACCATAATAATGCTATCGCCGTTATCGTATACCTCCCTTACTTTTCCCTCTTTCATTGGTTTCAAATCAGTCATTACTCTTACTCCTTTTGCCTTATTTTATATGTCAAACTGCTATTTTACGAGCAGTGACTTTCCTGTCATTTCAGCCGGCTGCTCCATTCCCATCAGTTCGATTAAGGTAGGAATAATATCACACAATCTTCCGCCTTCTGCCAACTTGTAAGACGGATCTGCATTTACCAAAATAAACGGTACCGGATTTGTGGTATGTGCGGTAAACGGTTCTCCTGTTTCATAATCAATCATCATATCGCAGTTACCGTGATCGGCACAGATGAAAAGTACACCATCCATCTTCTTAACGGATTCCACTGCGCGTCCCACACAGCTATCAACAGTTTCAACTGCTTTCACTGCTGCTTCAATCACACCGGTATGACCAACCATGTCCGGATTTGCGAAGTTACAAATTACTACATCGTACTTTCCGGATTCAATGGCTTCGCAAAGCTTGTTACAAACTTCCGGAGCACTCATTTCCGGCTGAAGGTCATAGGTTGCAACCTTCGGAGAATTTACAAGGATACGATCCTCTCCTTCGTTTGGTGCTTCCACACCGCCGTTAAAGAAGAAAGTAACATGCGCATATTTCTCGGTTTCAGCGATACGTGCCTGTGTTTTTCCGTTGGCAGCCAAGTACTCGCCAAAGGTATTTGTAAGTTCAACCTTCTTAAATGCAATTTCTTTGTTTGGAATAGTGACATCATATTCGGTAAAGCATACATAAGTCACATTCTTTCTGGCACCACGATCGAATCCGTCAAAATCATCTACACAGAAGCATCTTGTAATTTCTCTTGCACGGTCCGGACGGAAATTAAAGTTAATAATGGAATCTCCGTCTTTAATCACTGCAACCGGTGCACCGTTTTCCAAAATAGTGGTCGGTAATACGAACTCATCGGTTACATCATTATCGTAAGAAGCCTGCATTGCTTCTTTTGCGGAAGTAGCCTGTACGCCGTTTCCTTCTGTAAGGTTGCGGTAAGCCTTTTCCACACGATCCCAACGATTATCACGATCCATAGCATAGAAACGACCGGATAAAGAAGCAATCTTTCCGACGCCAAGTTCTTTCATTTTATCTTCCAATTCAGATACAAATGTAATACCGCTGGTTGGAGGTGTATCTCTTCCGTCTAAGAATGCATGTACATATACATTGGAAAC
>JAEEGL010043424.1_pt1 | contig 18570 bp, 17 predicted proteins | sample 9134231 | NCBI WGS metagenome assembly JAEEGL01 (sample SAMN16246548, study PRJNA631951) | gut metagenome | biome: gut microbiome; feature: rumen; material: fiber-attached | host: Bos | place: Iran: Karaj | collected 2018-10 | reverse complement strand
GGAAAGATTGAAAAGATATACAACTCGACCGACGGACTCAGTTACCGACTGAAAGTGAGACTGTCCACCGACTTTGCCTGTCTTCGCGATGTCTATGTCATCAGCGACAAAGGTGTTGGCGAACAGCTACAGTTGTTGGAAGCAGCCAAAGATTCTATCACAATGACTCCTAAACAATAAACGACTATGGCAATTGACGCTCTCAGAAGACTAATTTCCTTCATCGTGCTATGTCTGGCCCAAGCATTGGTATTCAACCATATCCATCTGCTTGGCCATGCCACGATATTGCTCTATGTCTACTTTATTGTGATGTTTCCCAGAAACTACCCCCATTGGTCGATTCTTTTGTGGAGCTTTGCATTAGGGCTTTGTGTGGATATCTTCTCAAACACGCCCGGCCTGGCTGCTGCTTCGCTGACGTTCACAGGATTCCTGCAACCCTACCTCCTGGAAAAGTTTGTTCCACGAGAGGCTGCCGAGAACATCAGGTCGTCGATGGTAACATTGGGATTCACCAAGTTCCTGATATTAGCAACGGCACTGGTGTTTATCCATTGTCTGCTCTTTTTCACGCTCGAGACATTTTCTTTCTTCAATTGGATACAATGGGTTCTGAACATTGCCGGTACAACGATTCTTACGGTGGTGGTGTTGATGGCTTTAGAGAGTGTGCGCAGATAGATGAAGAATTATGGACTTGAAAACCGTCGCTATGTGATTGGTGGGGTGGCTACGTTCATCGTGGTTGTCTACATCATCAGGCTTTTCATGCTCCAGATTTCCAGTGACGACTACAAGAAAAGTGCTGACTCTAATGCCTTCCTGAAAAAGATTGATTTCCCCTCGCGAGGCATTATTACCGACAGAAACGGCCAACTGCTGGTCTTCAATCAGCCCGCCTACGACATTATGGTGGTCATGAACGAGGCCCGCGGCAGGCTTGACACGGTTGAGTTCTGCAATGCCCTGAACATTACCCGCAAGGAGTTCGATAGCCGCATGTCTGCCATGACAGACCGGTCGCGCAATCCGGGATACTCACGTTTCACCCAGCAACTCTTCATGAGCCAGCTCTCTGACAAGGAGTTCTCTGTCTTTCAGGAAAAGATGTACCGGTTTCCTGGCTTCTACGTCCAGCGTCGCAGCATCAGGCAGTATCAATATCCATACGCAGCCCACATCTTAGGCGACGTAGCAGAGGTGTCGCAAGCTGATATTGAGAATGACGACTATTATCAGCCCGGCGACTACATAGGCAAACAGGGTGTAGAACGCAGTTATGAACGACAACTGCGCGGCGAAAAGGGTGTCAAGATTCTGCTCCGCGATGCTCACGGCCGCATACAGGGCAGTTACCAAAACGGTGCACTCGACCAGCAGCCCAAGCCCGGCAAGAACCTTACCTTGTCCATTGACTATAAGCTGCAGGCCCTTGGTGAACGTCTGATGCAAAACAAGATTGGCGCTATCGTTGCCATTGAACCATCTACGGGTGAAGTCCTTTGTATGGTAAGTTCGCCTACCTACGACCCTCGTCTGATGACTGGTCGTCAGCGTTCAAAAAAGCATCAGGAACTGAACAATAACGTTTGGAAACCCCTTCTGAACCGTGCCATCATGGGACAGTATCCTCCCGGCTCAACGTTTAAGACCACTCAGGGACTGACCTTTATGAACGAAGGCATTATTACGCCCACCACTCAGTATCCCTGTTCTCACGGATTTCATTTTCGAGGATTGCGCGTAGGTTGTCACGGTCATGCTGCACCGCTTGCCCTCGTGCCAGCCTTGTCAACCTCATGCAATGGCTATTTCTGTTGGGGACTCTATCACATGATTGGTGCACAGTCCAAATATGGTTCCGTGCAAAATGCAATAAACACCTGGCGTGACTATATGGTCTCAATGGGATTCGGCTATAAGTTGGGGATTGACCTTCCCGGAGAAAAGCGCGGACTAATTCCCAATGCCCAATTCTACGACAAGCATTACCATGGTTCATGGAACGGACTGACTATTATCTCAATTGCCATCGGACAGGGTGAGGTCAACGCCACTCCTCTGCAAATTGCCAATCTGGCTGCCACAATTGCCAATCGTGGCTACTATTATGTGCCTCACGTGGTTCGTAAGGTTCAAAATGAACCTCTTGACACTCTCTTTACCCGCAAGCACCAAACCAAGGCCAGCTCACGTTGCTACGACTATGTGGTACAAGGCATGCGCTCTTCCGTACTTGGTGGAACCTGTCGTTCATTGGGACGCTACGACTTCATGGCCTGCGGAAAGACAGGAACGGCCCAGAACCGAGGTCGTGACCACTCTGTGTTCATGGGCTTTGCGCCAATGGATAACCCCAAGATTGCCGTCGCCGTCTATGTCGAGAATGGCGGATGGGGAGCCGACTATGGCGTACCGCTCGGCGGACTCATAATGGAACAATATATTCATGGAAAGCTATCGGAAGCCTCAGAGAAGAAGGCTGAAGAATTCCAACATCGTGTAATCAGCTATGGCACAACAAGCAGATAAGAAACCAGGCGTACTTCGCTCCCTCGACTGGGTGACGATCGTTATCTACCTTTTGCTGCTGGCAGGAGGATGGATGAGTGTTTGCGGAGCCAGTTACGACTATGGCGATACTGACCTTTTGTCGCTCTCCACACGTTCTGGAATGCAGATTGTCTGGATTGCCACCAGTATTGTCATCGGTCTTGTACTATTGCTGCTTGACGACCGCTATTATGATATGTTCGCGTACATTATATATATAATACTGCTCATACTGCTCTTTGCCACGATTTTCAACCCTCATACCATTAAAGGCTCACGCTCATGGCTTGTCTTGGGACCATTACGACTTCAACCTGCCGAATTTGCAAAATTCGCTACAGCGTTGGCACTGGCCAAGTTTATGAGTATTTACGGCTATGACATACACAAATGGAAGCATTTTGGAGCTACCCTCGCCATTATCCTGCTGCCGATGACATTTATTGTGTTACAGCGCGAAACGGGGTCTGCCTTGGTCTACTTTTCCTTCTTTCTCATGTTCTATCGTGAGGGAATGCCAGGCAGCATCCTTTTCACAGCCGTAGCTATGGTCATATACTTCGTAGTGGGAATACGTTATGCAGACATCATGCTGGCCAACACGCCTACCTCCGTTGGAAAGTTCACGGTGCTGCTACTTATTCAGTTGTTCTCAACGGCAATGGTCTGGGTTTACTGTAAGGACCGCCGCGACTTCTGGAAACTTTTGGCTTTTTGTTGCGGTATAACAGCTATAGCCCTTCTTTTCTCCATTTACGTCATCCCGTTCGACATCGTCTGGATACAGCTTGTTGTCACCTGTTTGCTCATCGGCTATCTGCTATGGCAGGGACTTGGCACCAGACTGCGCAACTATTACTGGATTGCGCTCTTTGCTCTCGGTTCCTCCTTATTCTTTAGTGTGGCCGACTACGGACTGAACCATGTGCTACAACCCCACCAGCGTACCCGTATCAACGTACTTTTAGGGTTAGAGGAAGATCTCAAGGGAGCCGGATACAATGTCCACCAAAGTGAGATAGCCATCGGCTCGGGCGGACTGGAAGGTAAAGGCTTCCTCAATGGAACGCAAACCAAGTTGAAATATGTGCCTGAACAAGACACAGACTTTATCTTCTGTACCGTTGGTGAGGAGGAAGGCTTCGTTGGCTCTGCCGGTGTTCTGCTATTATTCCTAGCGCTCATTCTCCGGCTCATCCATCTGGCAGAACGCCAGCCTTATCGCTTTGGACGTGTCTACGGCTACTGTGTCTTATCGGTATTCCTATTCCATGTATTCATTAATGTAGGCATGGTGTTGGGACTCACTCCTGTCATTGGCATTCCCTTGCCGTTCTTCAGCTACGGCGGTTCCTCGCTTTGGGGCTTCACCTTCCTGCTCTTCATTTTCCTTGCCTTCGATGCCCGTAGGAACCTCGTAAGGTCATAACCCTGAATATCAGTAGGCAGTAAGACGGACGCCCACGTCGGCAATGCCGGGCAGTATTTCCCGCTTCATGTCATGCCGTATTCCAATACATAAAGAATCACCCTCATTCAGGCTGATGTCCGGCAAACGGAACCAATATTGGTAAAGACTCACCCCATTGCCCAGCATTTCACCTTCAGGCGTAACCAGTTCACATTCCAGCGTATCCAAACGGGTATGGCGGGAGGGATAAATGATTTGTTCAACGATAAGATGAAGACTGCGGAACGGATAATCTGCCGATACGCGCAGTTCCACATCACGTTGCACCACAGCCCGCTCTTTTGCAGCAGGAAGCTGGTAGACCAAAGTATCGTTCTTCTCCCATCCGGCCAGAGGGGTGTGTTCGTAATGATGATAAATGGTCTTACGGTTGCACCCGCCAGTCATGACCAATGCAACCGTAAAAAGCAGGTATAGCAAAACGCTACGGTTATTTCTTCTCATTCGTTTTCGGCTGTGCCTTTTTCTTCTTCTTTTTCTTCTTGGCCTTGTCAAAGCGACTGATATCATCGTCGGTCAGCTCCACATGGGTCTTCTGGGGCTTGGCCCTGCCACCCTCCTGAAGCGAATCAGGTTTCTCGCCCCGGCGGTTCATCTCAATAATCTGCTTGGCACGCTCCGCGGTGATCGTCTCAGTATTGGCTGCTATGTTCTTGTCCGTAGAATAAGTGACAAGTCCTGCCAGTATATCGCTCTTGAAAAGATAGTAATCGGAATCCAGCGTCTGCAGGATAACCTCGCGGCTGGGCAGTCGGCGTCCAGCTTCAATATAGTCGTCCACTTCATAGTTCAGACAGCACTTCAGCTTGGCACACATACCGGCCAACTTCTGAGGATTCAGCGAAATGTCCTGAAAGCGCGCAGCATTGGTTGCCACAGAAACGAAGTTCTTCATCCACGTAGCACAGCACAATTCCCGACCGCAAGGTCCGGTACCTCCAATACGTCCAGCCTCTTGACGGGCACCAATCTGCTTCATCTCAATACGCACGTGGAAGGCTGCTGCCAAATCCTTGATGAGCTGGCGGAAGTCTACGCGCTCGTCGGCAATATAGTAGAAGATAGCCTTCTGGCCATCACCCTGATATTCCACATCGCCAATCTTCATGTCCAGGCCCAGCCCTTTAGCTATCTGGCGGCTTTCAATCATGGTTGAATGTTCCAGGGCCTTTGCCTCATGAAACTTCTGCATGTCGATTTCACGAGCCAGTCGGTATACGCGTCTGATATCTTCCTCTGATTTTAGATTGGCCTTCTTCATTTGCAGTTTCACCAAACGGCCAGTCAGCGTCACCACACCAATGTCATGACCTGGGTTGGCCTCTACGGCTACTATATCACCCTTCTTCAAAGGCAGATTATTCACATTATGGTAATAGCCCTTACGGGTGTGCTTGAACTGCACTTCCACCAAGTCCGTCGACTCCTGGTTTCCTGGAACATCGGCCAACCAATCGTAGGTATTCAACTGTCGATCCTGACGCCCGATAGCCTGATGGCAGAGTCCACGGTCACAGCCGGTACGTATTGCATATTCCTTTTCCATTTCTCAATATCTCATTTATTCGTTTACTCATTTTCTCAACAGCAGCACGATTATCTGTAGCGTGAAGTCGAAGAACACGATTTTGGCATTGGCATTCTGGCCGATGTCACGTATGGCCCGGTTTGCCAAGTCGTAAATGGGCAGTATGTTTGCCTCATTCACGAAACGGGCAAAGTTGCGGGCAAAGTTCTCTTCCTCCTGAGTCATGTATACGATGTCCTGCTGCTGGAAATTATACATGAAACACTCACGGGTCATGTGCAGGAAGAATTGAAGGAACCGTTTCTGCTTCTCACGTCCAAACCCTGCCAAAGTCTCACTCCACTTGCGAAGGTCACGGATTTTCCGCTGATAGGCCAGCCTCATCAGGGAAATGTAGAGGTCAAGGAACTGTTCGTTTTCAGTACCCACCTGCAACTCCTGCAAAGCTTTCAGCCACGAACCGCCTGCCAACCTGCTGATACGTCGGGCTGCATCTTCGCTGACGCCCCTTCGTTGTTGCAACGCCGTACAAATGGTCTCGGCCGGCAACTTTTTCACGTCAATACGCTGAACACGGCTACGGATAGTCTCCAACAAACGGTCAGGTTCCTCACAGCACATAACGAAAACCGTCTGGAGCGGAGGCTCCTCAATGAGTTTCAACAATTTGTTGGCACACTCAATATTCATGCGCTCCGGTAGCCAGATGATGCTCACCTTATAACCACCCTGGCTCGACTTCAGGCTCAGCTTGTGGACCAATGCATCGCTTTCACCAGCTGTGATGATAGCTTGCTGGTTCTCACCTCCCATTGAAGTCATCCATTCATCCATCGTGAAATAAGGACCTGCCCCCATCAGCAAGTCATGCCACTCATGGGCAAAGTCATCGCTCACAGGTTTATGATCACTTCCCATTGACGGTAGCTTGATCGTCGGAAATGTGAAATGCAGGTCGGGGTGCTCCAGTTTCCTCAACATCGGCTCTTCTGAAACTTCCTCAGAGAACATGTTTGCAGAAGACAGTGTTTTCTTTGACAACAGATAGCATGCGAAAGCTATGGCCAATGCTTTCTTTCCCACACCCTGCGGTCCGCAGAGCATGATGGCATGAGGTAAACGTCCTTCATTGACCATCTGCAACAGACGGTCGCGTACCTCTTCTTGGCCTATAACTTCGTTAAATGTCATTTTTAGCCTACAAAGTTAGGCATTTTCTTTGAGTTTAACGAATAAAAGCCAAGGATTTAATAACTTTTGGCGTAAAACCACACTACTCGGCACGAAAGTGACCTCAGACTTTGCCCACAGACTTTTGATTGCTTTGCTTTTGGGTATACGCAAACGGTTGTTTGGGTATACGCAAACAGTTGTTTGGGTATACGCAAACAGTTGTTTGGGCGTACGCAAACGCTTATAACTCGGCTTTAAACTCCCTGTTACCCGCCGCTATACGCCCTGTTAACTGCCGGCTCTTCCTTCTTTTAGATGCTCAGTTCGTCGAGAACGGTAATGAGGCGCTTGTCGAAACGCTTGTCAGTACGGATACATTCAGAGAAGGGAACGTAGACAACATCGTTGTTACGGACACCTATCATGACGTTGCGCTGACCCTGCAAGATGGCCTCAACGGCGCCTACACCCGTGCAGCTGGCCAGGATACGGTCGCGAGCTGAGGGAGTTCCGCCACGCTGCAAGTGACCAAGGATGGAAACACGCACGTCGAATTCCGGGAATTCGTGCTTCACACGGTCGGCATAGTAGAGGGCGCCACACTTGGGACTTTCGGAGACGATAACGATACATGACTTCTTTGACTTACGGATACCACGGTCCATGAAGGCGGCCAGCTGGTCGACATCAGTTGCTTCCTCAGGCACGATGGCAGCTTCAGCTCCGCAGGCGATGGCACAGTTCTGGGCCAAGAAGCCGGCGTCGCGTCCCATTACCTCGATGAAGAAGATGCGCTCATGGGAATTGGCGGTGTCGCGGATACGGTCTACACATTCCATGATGGTATTCATCGTGGTATCGTAGCCGATAGTGGAGTCGGTGCCATAGAGGTCGTTGTCGATAGTGCCCGGCAGTCCGATACAGGGAATGTCGAACTCCATGCCGAAGTTGCGGGCGCCTGTGAGGGAGCCATTTCCGCCGATGACGACAAGGGCATCGATTTCCTCCTTCTGACAGGTCTCGTAGGCTTTCTGCATGCCCTCAGGGGTCATAAACTCTTTTGAACGTGCAGTTTTCAGAATAGTGCCACCACGAGTAATGATGCCACTCACATTCTCGGTAGTGAACTGCTTCACCTCACCCTTGATGAGTCCGTCGTAGCCACGATAGATAGCTTTGATGTTGAAACCATTGTATATACCAGCACGCGTGACGGCACGGATAGCAGCGTTCATACCTGGGGCGTCACCACCCGATGTAAGGATTCCGATTGTTTTAATCTTTTGCATAGCTATCAATTTTTAGTGTTGTTTGGTTATTTTAGGATTATACTAAACGTTTGGTGCGGAAGAAGAGCCAGCAGGCCACAGAGACGAGGACTGAAATGATGAGGGCAAAGATGAAGCCCCAGGGTTTCTCCTCCATACCGTTGACCAGGTTCATGCCGAAAAGCGAGGCGATGAGCGTTGGGAACATCATGATGATAGTCACAGAAGTGAGCGTACGCATGACATTGTTCATATTGTTGTTGATGATAGACTGGTAGGTGTCCATCGTCGACTCCAAGATGTTGGAGTAGATGTTTGTAGTCTCACGGGCCTGCGTCATCTCAATATTGACATCCTCAATGAGGTCGGCGTCAAGTTCGTCGATCTGGAGTTTGAACTTCAGCTTCGAGAGCAGGGTCTCGTTGCCTCGGATAGAGGTCTGGAAGTAGGTGAGCGAGTCCTGCAGGCGGCTAAGTCCGATAAGACTTTCGTTGTTTACTTCCTTGTCGAGGTTACGCTTGGCCTTGTCGATGAGCATGTTGATTTGCTTCAGCCGTTTCAGGTACCAGACAGCCGACGAGAGGAAGAGTCGGAAAATCATGTCGACATAGTCGGTGAACCCCACGCCGCGTTTCTGCTGGAAGCTGACGAAGTCAATCATCATGTTGGTCTCGTAGTAGCAGACGGTAATGGTCACATCGCGCTTGTGGATGATACCGAGGGGCACCGTGGTATAGGGTGTACGTGAGCGTATCTCCTTGACATAGGGAATACGCAAAATGATGAGCATCCAGCCGTCGTCGTACTCGTAACGGGCACGCTCATCTGTATCGCTGATGTCCGACAGGAAGTAGTCGGGAATGTTGAACTGCTCCTCCAGTTCGCGCTGGTCGTCTTCGTTTGGACACGTCATTTGTATCCAACAATTGGGTTGCCACTCCGTGAGCTGGGTCAGTCCGTCTTGGGTGTTCCAATAAGTCTTCATTGTGCTAATCCTTTTTTAATGCATAATTCACAATGCATGATGCATGATTTTTCGGCAAGAGGATTAGCGGTCTTGCCTGCTTTTCCTCCAGCCTTACTTCTTACAAGTTTCCGCCGGATAGTCGTCCATAATTATATTAATATTTTGGTTTCTTGGGTGCAAAGATAATAAAAAAAGGGAAAAGAGAAAAGTGAAAAGTAAAAAAAATGCTACCGCCAGCGTCTTTTTTGTTGTTTTTGACGTTTTGGCGGTAGCAAATTCTTCACTCTTCAGTTTATTCGTAGTACTCAATCTTGCGGGTCTGCTCCATTTCGCGGCCCATCATCGAAACCTTGCGGCTAATCCAGTTGCCGTGGTCATCGTACTTGTAGTCGGTGTAGGGAGTTTCTATGTTGTTGCCCATCATGTCCATCGACATCGACGCGGGCACACCCTTCTCGTTGAAGGTATATACCTGAGTCATGGCACCCTGGCCGAAATCTATAGACTGGCTCTTCACCTTGCCGTTCTCCCACTTATAGGTAGTGGTAACCTTCATGCTGCCTTGCGGACCCTCCATCTGGCGCTCTGACTTCTGCAGGTAGCCGTTTTCATCGTAGACCAGGCCCGACAGACCCTCCGACTGCATCTTACCCTCCTTGGTGAAGGTGATTACCTGCTCGCCGCGACCCATCATGCCCGACTGGGTGATAGACTTCACGGGACCTGTAGCCTCGTTCAGCTCAATGTCGTGGAACTTTGACTGTGCCTGCATGGCAAACGGAATTGCCATCAAGGCAATCATCATCATAAACTTTTTCATAGTTGCTTAATATTAGTCGTTAATAAAATGTTGATAACAGTCTTTTGACGTAAACTGATGTAAAAGGTTTAAAACTAATGATTATTTTTCAGGCACGTCGGCCAGCGTCTTCTTGAGTAGCTGCCAGAAAGGCTCGACAGTAGCAATGAGAGCGCGCTCGGTGGTAGTGTGAGGCGACTTCATGGTGGGACCTAACGACACAACGTCCAAGTGCGGGTACTTGCCAAGAATGACAGAACACTCAAGGCCAGCGTGATCCACCTGGATGATACCGTCCTGGCCGAAAAGTTCCTTGTACTCTTTTAATAAAAGGTGCAGGATCTCGCTATCGGGATTGGGATCCCAGCCGCCATAACTGCCAGCTGTCTCCACTTTCATGCCAGCCATAGAGAAGCAGCTCTGGAGGGTCTTCACAATATAGTCCTTCATATCCTCACGGCTGGAGCGGGCAAGAATCTTTACCGAGGCCGTACCATTGCCAATGTTGATAATAGCGAGGTTTGACGAGGTCTCGACTACGTCGGGGTAAGAGGGTATCATGCGGATGACACCGTCGTGGCAGGCGTAGATGGCGTCAATGAGGTTGTCTTGAATCTCGACGGGCACCTCTGTGGCGGGCGTTGCCACATCTTCGGCAATCACCTCGATGCCGATAGTCTCAATCTGCTTGTATTCGTCCATGAAGTCCTCCTGCCAGTCGGCACAGAGTTCCTTCAGGGCATCGACATTCTCCTTCGGCAACGTTAGAACGGTTTCTGCCTTAAAGGGAATGGCGTTGCGCATGTTGCCACCCTGCCAAGAAGCCAAGCGGGCGTCGAGCTCTTCGATAGCCTCACGGACAAGACGCACCATCAGCTTGTTAGCGTTGGCACGGCCCTCGTGAATCTCAAGTCCGGAGTGTCCGCCACGCAGTCCCTTGATGGTGACGCGTACTGCAGCATCGTCCTTATCGGTTTCCACTTCCTTGTAGTCGAGCGTGGCGGTAACATCGATGCCGCCAGCAGAACCGATGACGAACTTGCCCCAATGCTCAGAGTCGAGATTCAGAAGAATGTCGCCTTGCAATTCACCCTCGGGCAGCTCGTTGGCGCCAAACATGCCTGTCTCTTCGTCGCGGGTAATGAGGGCATCGATGGGGCCGTGCTGCAGGTCCTTAGCTTCCATAATGGCCATGATGGCAGCTACGCCGAGACCGTTGTCAGCACCTAACGTCGTGCCGGTGGCCTTGACCCACTCACCGTCAATCCAGGGCTGAATGGGGTCGGTCTCGAAGTTATGGTTCGACTCCGGTGTCTTCTGAGGCACCATGTCCATGTGGGCCTGTAGGATAATGCCCTTACGATTCTCAAAGCCTGGTGTGGCAGGCTTGCGGAACACGATGTTGCCGGCAGGGTCTTTGAAGGCCTCGACGCCAGCCTGCTTGCCAAACTCCAGCAGGAACTGCTGTATTTTCTCCAAATGTCCGCTGGGACGCGGAACCTGTGTTAGTGCGTAGAAGTTCTTCCAGATGCACTTTGGGTTTAAGTTCTGAATGTCGTTCATAATTATGTAGTCTTAGGTTCTAAACGTTTTGTAAAGTTGAGAGTAGCCCATGCCCAGATGCCCAACAGAATGACGAGCAGCGTGTGTACTGCATGGACTATGAGTACGAAGTAAAGGGCCTGGTCGTCGGCCACGCCGTAGAGAATCAGCATCGTCTTGGTAGCAAAGTGCCAGGGGCCTGCACCATTGGGGGTAGGTACGACAACGGCTATAGAGCCAACGATAAAGGTGACGAGCGCACAGCTTACACCTAAGTTGGCGGTAAAGTCGAAGCAGAAAAAGGTGAGGTAGTAATGCAGGAAATAGCAGCACCAGATGAGCAGGGTATAACCGATGAACAACGGCAGGTTCCTGATACTCTTCAGCGAGACGACGCCCTCCCAAATGCCGCCCATGGTGGCTTTCACCTTATTATATATAGAGAGGTTCTTGAGCAGCACGACCAGAAGGATGAGTACAGCCACTCCACAAATCATCGTGACAATGTAGCCCGTAGTGGAGAATTTGCCGAGAATGGTGTCGATGCTGGTACCCGTCTTCTGGAAGAAAGTGCCGAAGGTCGACATTTCCAGCAAGATAGTAGCGCCAGTAACTCCCAGCACTACCAGCATGTCGATGGCACGTTCCGTCACAACGGTGCCTAACGATTTCGTGAACGAGATGGCATCGTAACGCTTGAGAATGCCGCAACGCGTGAACTCCCCTATTCGTGGGATGACTAAGGAGGCGGCATAACTGAGAAAAACGGCATTAATCGCTGTTACGTTTCGTGGCTGTTCACCTAAAGGTTCCAGCGTCTGTTTCCATCGCCAGCCGCGAAACATCTGGGCAAAAATACCAAACGGCAGCGAGAGGAGCATCCACGTCCAGTCCATTTCGTGAAGCATCACGTCACGGACCATCGTGAAATCAAACCCACGATACATCCAATAGAGAATGGTGCCACCTAAGAGCAGCGGCATGATGATTTTCACGAGGTTGACCTGAGCGGTTTTCCATTCCATAAGTGCAAAGTTACATAAATAATTCATAAATCATTATTCGCAATTCATTATTTTACGAATTTTTTCAGTATCTTTGCAATGATAAAACAAATACATACAAATATGAAAATAGGCATTATCGTAGCTATGGACAAGGAGCTCAGCCAATTACAGAGCATGTTCAATAGCGGTGAAGTAATGGTTCAGAAGTGTGGCATAGGAAAAGTGAATGCTGCCCTCGGAACACAGAGTATGATTAATGAGTTCAAGCCCGACGTTATTATTTCGAGCGGATGTGCTGGCGGTAATGGCGACGAAATCAACGTGCAGGACATTGTTGTGGGTGCTGAGACAACCTACCACGATGTGTACTGCGGCCTGGCTATCGACGACAAGACCATTTATGGCCAAGTGCAAGGACTGCCCGCCAGATACAAGGCCGACGAGTGGCTTATCGAAAAGGCCAAGGCGCTTGATACGGGTGGCGAGTTCAAGATACACTTCGGACTGACCGTAACGGGCGACTGGTTTGTAGACACGAAGGAGAAGATGCGTGAGATCGTTGGCCACTTCCCTGATGCAAAGGCTGTCGATATGGAATCGTGTGCCATTGCGCAGACATGTTTCAAGAACAACGTGCCATTCATCTCGTTCCGCGTAGTGAGCGACATTCCCCTCCGCGATACCGATGCATCACAGTATCACCACTTCTGGGAAACCGTAGCTGAGCGCTCGTTTATGACAACGCGCAACTTTGTGGAATCTTTACTTCGATAAGGCGTCATAGACGTTGTCATATAGCAAATGAGGGTGTGCCACTTTTGACACACCCTCATTTTTGCTATAAGAACAGTTTAAAGGTCGACTACTGGGATGATAAATTCGCGACCATTTCTGAGTGTTATGGTTGCTTCCTTACCATCTGCAGACAACTTGACTGTGAGGAAAACATCATCTCGGCCATCTGTACCATTTGAACCCTTGGAACCCTGACCACCGTCCTTGCCATCCACGCCGTCGGCAAAAATGCCTGTACTCTTGTACGTGTTACCGCCGTCGGTAGAGATTTCCCAAATACGGGTTTCAGGGTTAATGCGGACTTTCGGTACGAGAACTGACATATTGACATCATCCTGACCGTCCTGACCGTTTGCACCATCATTTCCGTCCATGCCATTAGCGCGCATACGGTTGCCGAAATCATCATAAAGCCATTCGCCGTTAATAGTCCAATACCAATTACCGTCTGGGCCCTTTTTAGCGTTGATCTCATAGTTATCGGCAGAGCCATCCTTACCGTCTTTACCGTCGGCCAGAACACCCGTATTAATATAGGTGACACCACCATCGGTAGAGATTTCCCAGGTACGGCTTATTGAGTTGACGCGGACCATAGGTATAGGCAGCGACAGATTAATGTCGTCCTGACCGTTCTGCCCGTCTAAGCCGTTTTCACCGTCTTTACCGTCTTTACCGTCAAGACCACCGGCACGCATAGGATTGCCGTCTTCACCGATGATCCATTGACCGTTCAACGTCCAATACCAATAGCCGTCTTCACCCTTTGCCACGCTGATGTCTAATTCTTCGGCAGAACCGTTCTTACCGTCCTTGCCATCCTTACCATCACGTAGAGTTATCGATTCCTTATTGTTGAACGTGAGGGTGTAGGTATTGTCAGCATTAGCTATGACTTTGGTGATATAGCCATTATTATCTATGGCGTAGAGAATGGTTCTAATAGACTGTATCGTTCTGTTCTGTATGAGCAGACTATCCTCCAAAATCTCCACACGCCGCCCAATAGCACGCAGGTCATCGCCGTACTTATCGTCGCACGAACTAACGCCGAATGCCATCAAGGCTCCTACTGCTAATATGTGGAATGCTCGTAATTTCATAATCATTGAGCTTAAATCTTATTTTATAATAGGTACGTCAAAATAGCCAGATGCGAGTTCGAAACGAGCTATGTCGACACCCTCTATGGTTAAGAATGTAACGGACTTAATCACAACGTCACCGTCTTTACCATTGATACCATCTGTACCTTTGGGGCCAACAGAACCGTTTTCACCGTCTTTACCCTTTGCGTAAGTACCAGTACTTTCCCAGGTGTTGCCACCGTCATAAGAGATTTCCCAAATAATGGTATCCGGGTTGATGCGTAACTTGGGGACAATTGCTTTACCGTCCTTACCGTTTTCACCATCCTTACCGTCCTTACCATTAGCACGAACCATATTGCCGTCGGGTGTTACGATAAACTTACCATTGAGCGTCCAATACAGATTGCCGTCGGGACCTTCTTTAGCAGAAATGTTTGGAGCGTCAGCATCCTTACCATTTTCACCGTCCTTACCTTTGGCATACATATTGGTGGCCATCCAGCTGACGCCGCCGTCATAAGACACTTCCCAGTAATAAGTATTCTCATTAACACGTACTTGGGGAGCGATTGCGACACCATCCTTACCGTCTTTACCGTCCACGCCGTCCTTGCCGTCAGCACCATCTTTACCGCTGGCACGTACCATGTTACCGTCGGGGGAAAGAACAAATTCGCCATTCAAAGTCCAGTAGAAGAAGCCGTCAGCACCCTGCTTCATCGAGATATCAGGCATTTGGGCATCTAAGCCGTCAATACCATCTTTACCGTTGCGGATAAGCACAGCACCAGCCTTTTTGAAAGTGATGATGTAGCCCTCGCTGTTCGGAGTGACGTTGATGATGTAGTCTGCTTTCTCCATAGCGTCGGCAATAATCTGCAGAGACTCAATATCAGTATTGATTCTCTTTACAAGCTTCTCAAGTTCAGTTACTCGATAATCGAGTGCATTAATCTCGTCCTGATAATCTGTGCACGAGATGACAGTTCCTGCCATTAAAGGGATGATGGCTAGCAGAAGGAATTTTCTGATTGTTTTCATATTTCCACAATATTTATATTATTAATAATCAAAACTTTGGGGGGTGGGGTTGTCAGGATCATAGACGTAGCATATGCAGACGCGGTTCTCCTCAGGAATGTCGAACGGCTGCACGAGGTCGCCCTTAGCAAAGCGACGGATACGCCACTCGGCTACACCAGCATCCTGCAAGTACTTAGAAACAGCCTGTGAACGCTCAATAGACAAGCGCATGTTGATGGTAGGATTACCCGTTTCCCTATCAGCATAGCCCGACAAGCGTACGAAAGCTCTCGGATGTTCAGCCAGATACTGCAACAGACGGCTCAGCTTGCCCATCTGGTTGGCACGAATGATACTCTGGTTGATGACAAAGTAGACGTTGACATTGAACGAAATCTGCTCTATAGGCACGTCAACGAACTCCTTAGCGGGCTCCACAACTGGTGCGGTCTCATAGACAGGCTCAGTACGGCCATGACTACGGCCGATATTGAACTTAATACCTACTAAGGCATTGAAATGCCAGTCTTTGTTGTCGTTCTTGCCCAACTTTGAGTTGAAGTGGTCAGGCAACATGTTGGCATTCACTTCGGCACCAATGGATATTTCATCGGCTATGCGATAGTCAAAGCCAATACCAGCCCTTACCACCGGATTCCAACGCGAATCACGCCAGAGTTTCTGGAACGGTTCCGTATGGGGGTCGTAAGTATACATTGTATAATACTTCTTCTGATGATAGGCCTCGTTTGCCTCTACAGCATCGTCGTTGTTGAACGAGTAGGCAGCACCAGCACCAACAAAAGCATACAAACTTGACAAACGCTCTGGATCACGACCCAAGAAAAGTTGGGTCAGATCAACTTCAGCCTCCAACGAAGGCTGGATGAAGTTCCATTGATACTTGGATTCTGGATAGGAATAGCGATTGCGTGCCCATAAACCGCTCACTGTTCCACGAAGTCCGAAATACTCATTGAACTTGTAACCCATAGCTAACTGCAAGCCAGGAGAGAGAAGCTGCGAGAACTTTGCCTCACCTACGTCGTAGGCAGCACCGCCTTGCGCTTTAACATACCAATGTGGAACAAAGAATGACCGAGGTACGCTGACCAGTCGTTGCTCCGTCTGAGCCTCTTGTTGTGCATTTGCAACAAAAGGTACGCTCAATAGAAGCGTAAGTAAAAATAGTATTTTACGCATAATAAATAAAATTAAAAATCGCAAATTATTTCTCTCAACGGTAGACGTTCTTTTACGAACTCATACCTTTCTCATTTTTCTATAACGCCGCAAATATAGTAAGAAATACGGAAAGTTCAATGAAAAGACTTATGTGATTTAAGTTTTTTGCACGAATTTTACTATATTTAACTATTAAACTATGTAAAAGCACTATTAATAAATGCAAAACGCTGGAAAACAACTGTTTTCGGCTATCTGTCGTATTCTAACAATAATTTAGTATAATTTGCGATGTTTTTCTTCTAAAATGATAGAAAACAGATATTTATTCGTAACTTTGCACCAAAGAAGAACAAATATAAAAATAAAATAGGTATACTATGAAGCAGGTACGTCCCAAGAAAAACCTCGGACAGCACTTCCTCGTAGACCTCAGCATCGCCCGGCGCATTGCTGATACCGTCGACGTTCCTTTCTCTGACATTCCGGTATTGGAGGTGGGACCGGGAATGGGTGTGATGACCCAGTTTCTGACGCGTAAGGAGAGGCCGCTGAAGGTTGTGGAGATAGACCGGGAGTCGGTAGATTATCTAACTGCCAACCACATTGTCGACGCTCAGCAGATTATCGCGGGCGATTTTCTGAGGATGGATCTCAGCGAGGTGTTTGGTGGACAGACATTTGTACTGACAGGAAACTATCCTTACGACATCTCGTCACAAATCTTCTTCAAGATGCTTGACAATAAGGACCTGATTCCTTGTTGCACAGGAATGATCCAGCACGAGGTGGCCCTGCGTATGGCTGCCCAACCGGGAAACAAGCAGTACGGCATATTGTCGGTACTCATCCAGGCATGGTATGACGTGGAGTATTTGTTTACCGTTCCCCCTGACGTGTTCAACCCACCTCCCAAGGTACAGAGCGCGGTCATCAGAATGGTCAGGAACAAGGTTTCCGACATTGGGTGTGATGAACAGTTGTTCCGACGGGTAGTCAAGACCACGTTCAACCAGCGTCGTAAGATGCTGCGTGTTTCGCTGAAACAACTGCTGAAGCCCGACAGCAGCCTGCTCGACCCATCGTCTGAGGTCAACAAGCAGTACAGCCAGTTCCTGACGCTCCGTCCCGAGCAGCTTTCCATAGCGCAGTTCGTGGAACTGACCAATCTGGTAGCGAAGGAATCTGCGAGTGACAATCGTGTTTAGGGAATTTCCTATGTCATTTTAGGGAATTTCCATTTTGCACATACAGAGAATCATACTATTTTTGCAGCGAAGTTTTCGAACAAACGGAAATAAACATGAGAAATAGATACAGACCCCACCCCCAACCCCTCCCCTTGATGGGAGGGGAGAACCGTAGAAAAAGCCGACTCACTACCCCACTTATAGGAGAGAACCATAGAGAAAGCAGACTCTCTACCCAACTTATAGGGGAGAACCGTAGAGAAAGCCGGCTCTCTACCCAACTTATAGGGGAGAACCATAGAGAAAGCCGGCTCACTACCCCACTTATAGGGGAGAACCGTAGAGAAAGCCGACTCTCTACCCTCCCTTGTAGGATAGCCGCCGCCTACCTCCCCTCCCATCAAGGGGAGGGGCTGGGGGAGGGGTCTGTAACTAAATTATAAAGAAGCGTGAAACATTTAAAAACCGTATGAAGATGAAGAAAATGATCGTTTTATTGCTGGGAATCCTGTTGCTCACCACGAGCAGCTGCGGCACTTATACTGGAGCGGGCGCATTTACCGGCGCTCAGTTCGGATCTATCATCGGCTCTGCCGTAGGTGGCATCTCTGGAGGCTGGCGCGGACATGAGGTCGGAAAGCTGGTTGGTTTGGCTGGTGGTGCTGCCGTTGGTGCAGCCATAGGAGCAGCAGCCGACAACGCGGTCGAGAACCGTTATAACGAAGAGAGGGCTCAAGCAAGGAACAGGAGCGTCAACGCCCGCCGTGGCGTCAACATCCGCCAGGATGTGGATGACGATGACAGGTATGATGATGATGACGATGACAGCGGCTTCGATCCCACGGGTAGTGGTGACGACCGAATCATGCTCGACGGCATGTCGCAGGGATATACCTCTGGTCCCGCGAAGCTCGAGATTCGTAATGCACGTTTCTCAGACCTTTCCCGCGATGGCATCCTGGCCAGGGGAGAGGC
>JAEEGL012592233.1_pt1 | contig 18571 bp, 10 predicted proteins | sample 9134231 | NCBI WGS metagenome assembly JAEEGL01 (sample SAMN16246548, study PRJNA631951) | gut metagenome | biome: gut microbiome; feature: rumen; material: fiber-attached | host: Bos | place: Iran: Karaj | collected 2018-10 | reverse complement strand
TGATGTACACCATGCGGCAGTCGTGGCGCTGGTACGGCCCCTCCGACCCTGTCACCCTGGACAACATCCGCCAGGCCGGCGTCACGCACAGAGTGAGCGCCCTGCACCACATTCCCAACGGGGAAGTGTGGCCGATAGAGGAGATTGAAAAGCGCCAGGCCCAGTGCGCTGCCAAAGGCCTGGTGTGGAGCGTAGTGGAAAGCGTTCCCGTGCACGAACACATCAAAACGCGGGAAGGGGAGTACCTGAGGTATATCGAGAACTACAAACAGACTATCCGGAACCTCGCCGCCTGCGGCATCCATACCATCACCTACAACTTCATGCCGGTGTTGGACTGGACTCGCACGGATCTGTTTTATGAAATGCCGGACGGCTCCCGGGCGCTGCGCTTCGAGCGTGCTGCCTTCCTGGCGTTTGATTTGTTTATTTTAAAGCGCCCCGGCGCCGAAAAGGAGTATTCCGCCGAAGAGATCGCCAAGGCCAGGGCCCGTTATGAGGCCATGGATGCCGATGAAATCGCCCTTATCACCCGCAACATGATTGCCGGCCTGCCGGGCTCCGAGGAGAGCTTCACCCTGGAGCAGTTCCAGGCGGCGCTGGACCGTTATAAGGGCATCGGCCCGGAGGAGCTCCGCGCCAACCTCATCTTCTTCCTGCAGCAGGTCTGTCCCGTCTGCGACGAAGTGGGTTCCCGCATGGTGATTCACCCCGATGACCCGCCGTACCCCATCCTGGGCCTGCCGCGCATCATGAGTACGGCCGATGACTTCCGCAAGCTGATCGCCGCCGTTCCCAACCCCTCCAACGGCCTGAACCTGTGCACGGGTTCCCTGGGCGTAAGGGCCGACAACGACTGCCCCGCCATGATGCGCGAGTTCGGGGACCGCATAGACTTTGTGCACCTCCGCTCCACCCAACGGGATGCGGAGGGCAACTTCTTTGAAGCCCATCTGCTGGAGGGCGATGTGCCCGTCTATGAGATGATGAAGGCGATGCTGGAGGTGGAGCAGAAGCGCGGCTTCCGCATCTTCCTGCGCCCGGACCACGGCCACCAGATGTGTGACGACCTTGACCGAAAATCCAATCCCGGCTATTCTTTGTACGGCCGGCTGCGCTCGCTGGCCGAGCTGAGGGGCATCGAATACGCCCTACTTCATCACGAATAACAGATCGGCACCATTCTGAATGTCTTCGTAACGCAGGGTGGTGCCTTTCATTTTCTGGCCGTTGAGGTAGACTGCCTTCACGTACACATGGTCCGGCGCCCAGTTTTGGGTGCGCACCGTGAGCGTGCCGCCGCCGGAGAGCCTGACGCTTACGCCCGGCAGGCAGGGCGATCCCAGCTCATACTCATTGCTGCCGGGGCACAGGGGATAGAAGCCCAGGCAGTTGAAGATGTACCAGGCGCTCATCTGTCCGCAGTCGTCGTTGCCGCTGAGGGCGTCCGGCGTGTTGCCGTAGAAGTGGTCGGCTACATAGCGCACCCATTTCTGGCACTCGCGCGGCTTTCCCAGTTTGTTGTACAGGTACAGCACGTGGTGGCAGGGCTCGTTGCCGTGCCAGTAGCCGCCGATACGGCCCCAGATGTCGTGGGCGCCGGGGATGTCGTCGCTCATCTCCAGCTTGAAGATGCCGTCCAGGCGCTCGCATAGGAACTTCTTTCCGGCAATGGCCATGTAGTCCTCGAAGGCGTGCGGCACCGTCCAGGTGTACTGGAGGGTGAAGCCCTCGGTGATGTCTCCCCAGCCGTTCACGGAACCGGGACCTTCGTAGGCGATGGGAGCGAAGGGCGTGCGCCAGTTCCCCTCGGAGTCCTTGCCGCGCATGTACTTGGTCTCGGGGTCAATGAGATTCCGGTAGTTCTGGCTGCGTTTGAGGAAGAACTCATAGTCTTCCTCGTGGCCCAGCAGCAGGGCGGCCTGGGCAATGCACCAGTCGTCGTAGGCGTATTCCAGCGTCTTGGAGACGGATTCCTTCTCCTTGTCGAAGGGCACGTAGCCCAGCCGGGTGTATTCGGGCAGGCAGTCGTAGTGGGGATTGGTGGCGGTGGTCTTCATGGCCTGGAAGGCGCGCTCGTAGTCGAAGCCCTGCACGCCTTTGACCATCATATCGGCCAGGACGGAGACGGCGTGGTAGCCGATCATGCACCAGGTTTCCCCGCCGTAGAAGGACCAGATGGGCAGCATGTGCTCGGTGGACTTGTCATAGTGCTCCAGCATGGAGTTGGCCAGGTTGGCCTGCAGCGGCTGGTTCACCAGGTTCAGCAGGGGATGGAAGGCCCGGTAGGTGTCCCAGAGCGAGAAGGTGGTGTAGTTGGTGAAGCCATCGGCCCGGCCGATGGTGCCGTCGTGCGCGCGGAACTTCCCGTCCACGTCCTGGAAGAGGAAGGGGTGCATGGCGGTGCGGTATACGCTGGTGTAGAAGGTCTCTTTCTGCGCCCGGCTGCAGGAAGGGTCTACCTGATATCGGCCCAGTTCCTGTTCCCACAGGGCGTCGGCCTCCCGGTAAACGGTGTCGAAGTCCTTGCCGTCCAGCTCGGAGAGGTTGCGCAGCGCCCCGTCGGTTCCGGTGGCCGATATCGCCACCTGCGCGCACACCTGCTTTCCCTGAAACTCCACACGTACCTTGAGCTTGTCGCCCCAGGCTTCCTCGCTGCTGCGGAAACGGTTGGTGTTGTAGATTACGGGCTGCCCGTCCTCGTAAATCACGAGGTTCCGGATGGGCTCCGAGAAGCGCACGGCAAAATGCACGTGACGGTCCGGGTTCCAGCCGTCCACGATTTTGCTGCCGACAAGGGTGTAATCGTCAATTGTCCTCACGGAGGCCCACACGCACTTCCAGCGAAGGGTGTGCTTGAGGTCTATGGTGAGCACCGGGGCTTTCCCTTCCGGGTAGGTGAAGCGGAGGATGCCGCTCCGGGAGGCGGCGGTCATTTCGGCGAGCACGCCGTCAAAATCGGCCCCGTAATAGCCCGGACGGGCGCTTTCTTTCTCATGGTTCAGGGGCGCCTCTGTCCCGTCCCCGGGCACGAAGAGAAAGTCTCCCAGGTCCGGGATGCCCGTTCCGCTCAGGTGCGTGAGGCTGAATCCTAGCAGGCTGGGCTTGGTATATTTGTAGCCGGCGGCCACGTCGTAGTCGTAGTCGTCGGTGTCCGGGCTGATCTGGATGCCGCCGTAGGGAAGCTGGGCGCCGGGATATACATTGCCGAAGCCGGCTGTGCCGATGAAGGGGTTGACGAAGGAGGTGAGTTTTTCTTCTTGGGCGTAGGCTGTGAGGAAGCACAGAAGCCCGGCGAAGAGACTGATGGATAGTCTTTTCATGATTAAGGCGCAGTTTTTACAAATATACCAAAATTTATTCGTAACTTTGTACTCCAATAGACCTAAATTGTATGGAACTGAAGAAAGTCGTTGTTCTGTTGGTTGCGGTGGCTGCCCTTTTCAGCTGCAGTACGCCTACCAATATCGTTTACATGCAGGATACCTACGATGACGCGCTCATCGAGGCTGTCAAGTCCAATCCCATAAGGCTCAAGCCCATGGACCAGATCTCCGTTATCGTGAACTGCCGTGAGCCCCAGATTGCCGCCATGTTCAACCTTCCCTACCTGACGCGCCGCCTGGGTGAGGCTCAGTCCCTCTCCGGCAGTAGCGGTAACATGGGAAACCTGAATACGTCCAATTCCATTTCCGGTTATACCGTAGACTCGGAAGGCTATATCGACTTCCCCATCCTGGGAAAGATCTACGTGCAGGGTCTCACCCGCGCCGAAGCCACCGACCATATCAAGGAACTCCTCGTCCAGAGCAACCAGATCAAGGACCCGGTGGTCACCATCGAGTTCATGAACCTGGGCTTCTCCGTACTGGGAGAAGTGAGCCGCCCCGGCCGTTACCGCATTGACCGTGACGAGTTCACCGTCCTCGATGCCATCTCCCTGGCCGGAGACCTCAACATCAACGGCGAGCGCGAGAACATCACCGTCATCCGTGATTTCGGCAAGGACGGCGAGCGCTTCTACAAGCTCAATCTCACCAAGGCCGAGTCTGTCTTCAATTCCCCCGCCTATTACATGGAGCAGGGAGACATTGTCTACGTAACGCCCAATCCCAAGCGCCGCCGCGAGTCCACCGAACTGGCCAACAGCGCCTTCACTCCTTCGTTCTGGATTTCCCTGGTATCGGCCGTCACCTCCGTCACTTCCACCATTGTCGTTTTACTTTCCAAATAAGATATGTCTCAAGAGAACAACAATAGTTTCGAGCAGGAAGAGCAGGCTCTGTCCATCCGTGAACTCTGGACCATGTGCGTGGCCCGCTGGCCGTGGTTTGCCGGCTCCGTCCTCCTGTGCCTGATCATTGCCTCCGTCTATATCCTCAAGACTCCGCCGGTGTATACCCGCCAGGCTTCCGTCCTCATCAAGGAGGACCCGAAGAAGAGCAATACCATCGGCGATGTGTCGGCAGAATTTGCCAACATCGGCCTGGGCATGGCTCGCGTCAATGTGAGCAATGAAATCATCAGCTTTACTTCCCCGGACCTCATGACCGAGGTGGTGAAGCGTCTCCATCTGGAAACCAACTACGCCTTCAAGGGCGGCTTCTTTACTCCCGGACACCGTCTGTACAATCGTACGCTCTACGGTTCCTCCCTGCCCCTGCAGGTGGAATTCCTGGACCTGGGCAACAGCGACGGCGTCTCCTTCGCCATCGATCCCGGCGAGGAGGGCCAGCTCACCCTCAAGAATTTCCGCTGGAAAAAGGAAAAATACAAGGAAAAGATTACGGCTGCAGTCGGCGATACCGTCCAGACGGTGGCCGGCCGCGTCGTCCTGCGTTCCAACCCCTACTTCAACGGAGAATGGAATGAAGAGCTCCTCGTAAGCCGCGGCGCCTATTATGCCACGGCACGCGGCTATCTGGGCCGTCTTACCGTCGCCCTGGCAGACAAGAACTCCACGGTGATCAATATCACCATGAATGATGTGAACACCCAGCGCGCCGTAGACGTGATCAATATGCTGGTGAACGTGTACAATGAGCAGTGGATCATGGACAAGAACCTGATCACCACCAGCACCAACGAGTTCATCGCCGAGCGTCTGCGCGTGATCGAGAAGGAACTGGGCAATGTGGACAGCAGCATCTCGGACTTCAAGAGCCGCAACCGCATGCCGGACCTGAGCGCCGCTGCCAGCATGGATATGCAGCTGTCCGTCCAGGCCAGCCAGCAGATTACGGACATCAACAACCAGATTTCCATCGCCCGTTACCTCCTTGCCTACATCCGTGATTCCCGCGGCAAACTGCTGCCGGCCAACACGGGCCTCAAGGAGAGCAACATCGCCAACGTCATCAACGAATACAATTCGGCCCTGCTGCAGCGCAACCGCCTGGTAGAGAGCAGCTCCGAAGAGAACTACCTGGTCAAGGACCTGGACCAGCAGCTTTCCTCCATGGCCACGGTGATCATCTCCTCCATCGAGAACTTCATCACCTCCCAGAACATGCTGCTCCAGTCCTATCAGGCTACCCAGAGCATGCTGGACGCCCGCGTGGTGAGCAACCCCCAGCAGGCCGGCCAGCTCCTGAGCGACGAGCGTCAGCAGAAGGTGAAGGAATCCCTCTACCTCTTCCTGCTCCAGAAGCGTGAAGAGAACGAACTGTCCCAGGCCTTCACCGCCTACAACAACCGTGTTGTGAGCATGCCCGGCGGCGGACAGGCCCCCATCTCGCCCAAGCGGATGATGATCCTGCTGGTGGCCCTGGTGCTGGGCTTCGGCTTCCCCTTCGGCCTCATCTATATGCTGGAAATCACCAACACCACCGTGCGCGGCCGTCAGGACCTGGAGAACATGACCGCACCCTTCGTGGGTGAGATTCCCGCGGCCTTCGCCCGCAAGCAGCATCTGTGGGACCACCTCATCCCCTGGATCTCCCGCAAGGACGACCCTTCGGACCGCAAGATCGTGGTCAAGCCCCACAGCCGTAACGTCATCAACGAGGCCTTCCGTGTGATCCGCACCAACCTGGAATTCATGCGCGGCCGCGAGGAGAAAGGCGGCGTATTCATGCTCACTTCCGTGAACCCCGGTTCCGGTAAGACCTTTATCTCGTCCAACCTGGCCACGGCCTTCGCCATCAAGAAGAAGAAGGTTATCGCCGTAGACCTTGACCTGCGCAAGAAGTCCCTGTCCATGTTCGCCGGCAGCCCCAAGAAGGGCGTTTCCAACTACCTGGCCGGCAAGGAACCGGACTTCCACCCGCTCATCGTCAAGAACATCGAGGGCTCCGGCCTGGATATCCTCCCCGTGGGTACCCTGCCTCCGAACCCCTCCGAACTTCTGTCCGATCCCAAACTCGAAGCCATGATCTCCAAGCTGCGGGAAGAATACGAGTACGTCTTCCTGGACTGCCCGCCCGTGGAGATCGTGACCGATGCCGATATCATCAACCGTTTCGTGGATACCACTCTCTTCGTGATCCGCGCCGGTGTCCTGGACCGTGCCATGCTCCCCGAAATCGAAAAGTACTACAAGAACCAGAAGTACAAGAATATGTGCCTGCTTCTGAACGGTACCGACGGCGGCGGACGCTATGGCTACAAGTACGGCTATAAGTATGGCTATAAGTACGGCTACCGCTATGGCAGCAGCTATGGCTCCTACGGCTCTTATGGCAGTTCTTACGGCTCCGCCTCTGACAGCACCAGCTACGGCAACGAACCCGAAACAGAAGCTTAACCTTTTATGTGGATTTTTACAAGAAGGTACTCCCTTTTGGGGAGTGGCGTTCTGCATGGCTGGACCGACTGGCACTGTCACATGCTCCCCGGCGTGGATGACGGTGTCAGAAGCCTGGACAAAACGCTGAAATACCTTTCCGCATACGCCGAGATGGGCGTAATGGACGTGTGGTTCACCCCGCACATCATGGAAGATTTCCCCAACACTACGGAAGACCTGCGCAAGCGCTTCCGGGAGGTGCAGGCGGCCTATAAGGGCCCTATTCAGCTGCACCTTGGTGCGGAAAACATGATGGACAATCTCTTCGAGGAACGTCTGGAAAAGGGGGATCTTCTTCCCCTTCCGAACGACTACCTGCTGGTAGAGACGTCATATTTCAGCCCGCCCTTTGATCTCTGGGGCACGCTGAACCGGATCATGGAGAAGGGTTACCGGCCCCTGCTGGCCCACCCGGAGCGGTATGTCTATATGGGAGACCGGGAGTACAAGAAGCTCCGCGACAAGGGCGTTGCCTTCCAGCTGAACCTGCCCTCCCTTTGCAACCTTTACGGCCCCGAAGTGCGCAGAAAAGCCTACACCCTGCTCAAGGACGGTGCCTACCAGCGCTGCGGCTCAGACCTGCACCGCCTTTCTCCCATTAAGAAAGGCTTCGAAGAACTCCAGTTCAAGAAGGAGACCATCGAAGCCGTCCGTAAGCTTTGCCGCTACGAGGAGGATCTTTAGCGGGGACTCAGGGATAGCAGCAGCTGAAGCTGCTGGTTCACCGCCTCGGAGAAGCTGAGGCCCCCGTCTTCGCGCGGGGAAAAAGAATCGCTGAGAATACCGCCTTCATAATCGATGGAGAGGGCCTTCACGCCCACACCTGCCATGCGGATCAAGTCCTCCAGGGTAGGGTATACGTATACGAAATTCACATCCTCGCGCGTCTGCAGCAGGCCGATGACCGACCCGTCATTGAGCATGAAGCGGACGGCGGCGTCATAGGGGATGTGGTACTGCTCCTTGGTGCCGATCACAAAGGCCAGGTCCAGGTCTTCCTCGTTGTTGTTCTTATAATAGAGGTGCGAGAGGATGATGTTGTAGTCGAAGTTCTCTCCGCGTCCCACCAGGGGATTGGCCGTAGCCATGATGCTGTTGGTATTCTCCGTGTAGCCGGAAAGGGTAGCCTGCAGTTCGACGGTGGCCTCGGAAGCCTTCAAGATAGCCTCGCAGTGGCGCTGCAGCAGCTCTCCCAACTGGTTCTTGTCAAAGGAGACCGGCAGGTAATCGTCCGGGTTCCAGCCGGTGATGATGTCGATGCTCTTGATGCCGTCCTTGACCATTTTCTCCATGTCGGCGGGCTCTGCGGCATACTTGAGGCGGTTCAGGAAAAGTCCGTTTTCCTGACGCCGTTTGGTGGCCGAATCTTCTCCCACCTGCTCCAGGCGGATGAGCTTGCCTCCCTGCAGGGTGACAGCCATCTTCACGCCTTTGGGAACCACGGTGGCGTTCTTCTGCACCAGGTTCATATACAGCAGATACAGCGCGGAACCGTCCGGGAAACCGGCCAGTTCTACCCTCACCTGGGAGGGGACCTCACCCAGGCTGAGTTCTTCGTAATCCGTAGAGATGTGGGTAATGCCGCCGGCGCGGTAGTTGGTACGTACCGTCTGGGCGCCGGCCGTCAGGGCCAGGCCCAGCAGAAGGGACAGGAGAAGGGTTTTCTTCATCGTTTTTGCTTAATCGGACACAAAAGTACGAAAAATAATTGTTATTTTTGTTCTGACGAACCCTCTCATCAATGATTATACCAATGTATCAGTTCATCCAAGACCAGAACCACTACGTGCTCAGCATAGACAACCATGCGAGCCTGATGGCGGCCCTCGCCGCCTTCTGTGAAAAAGAACATATCATTTCCGGCGTCATCGGAGGCCTGGGCGCCATCAACGAAGCCACCTTCCGTTTCCTGGATCCTGCCACCAAACAGTACGTGGACAAGACCTTCAGCGAGCAGATGGAAATCACCAACCTCACCGGCAACATCTCCGAAAAAGACGGGAAGCCCTACCTGCATGTGCATATAACAGCATCCAGGAGGGACTACACCTGCGTGGGCGGTCATCTCCTGGATGCGAAGATCAGTGGTGCCTGCGAACTCACGGTGGACAGCTTTCCGCAGCTGCATCCCGGCCGCAGGGCCGACGAAGAAACCGGACTTAATCTGTATCGGTTTTAGCGAACATCTCTTTTACCTTGGGTAGGTAACCCTTCCCGAAGACAATTCCGCAGCCCAGCACCAGGCCGAAGAAGGTCCAGATCACGACGGTCCGGGCCCGGCTGTTGGAAGGCCTGCGGGGAACGGTGATGGGCTGGATGATGGTGAGCATGGGCGTGTCCTGTTTTACCTGCATCTTTGCCTGCTCCAGCTGTTTGGCCAGCTCCGTGTAAAGGGCGTTGGCTACCGTGTACTTGCTTTGCAGGCGGTCCCGTTCGATGCGGGCGCGGGTGGTGGCCATGTTCTGGGAACGGTCGGTTACGGTGGCCAGGGCTATCTGGCAGGCTTCGGCCTCGGCTTTGGTTTCGTCGTAGCGGGCCTGCATGTACTCCAGCTGGCTCTGGGCCTTCTCTGTACGGAAGCGGGTGATATGGTCCTGCAGCACCTGCTGGGCGCGGATGGCCAGCTCGGCCGTCTGCAGCGGCTCCGATCCCGTGACGTTGAGGGTGAGGTAGCCTTCTTTCCTTTCCACCATCAGGTTCACGCAATTGCCGATGACCCCGATCATGTTCTGCTCTTCCTTGGTGAGGATGATAGGGCGGACGGGTTCTCCCGCCTCTTCACCGCTTTTCTTTTCTCCTCCGGAGAGCCGCAGGTCAAAGTTTTCTTCCTCGGGCTTGTCCTTCTTGAACATACCCATGACAGCGCCGATGAGGGTGCCGGGAAGGCCGATGGTATATTTGCGCACCTTGTCCAGCGTGGTGGCCTTGCCATAGTCGCGGGCATAGTCGAACATGCAGATGGCGGTGTCTACCTTTTCATAGTGCAGGGGCGTGTACATGAGCTCCCGGCGGAAGGTGACGCTGCTGACGATCTGAGGGTACACCAGCGGGGACAGGTCCTGCGGGGCGCCGCCGGTGAGCTCGAAGGCGCTCAGGCCTGCCAGGCGGGCCAGGGCGGCGTTGCTGCGGGACTGGCCCAGCTGCGGCACCATTACCGAGCTCACCGTGTACGTGCGCTTCATGGTGAGGGCCGACAGGATGCCCAGTGCCAGGAAAACGGCCGTGCAGATGAGGATGGTCTTGCGCCCGGCCCACATGCTCTTGATGAGGGCGACAATATCGATTTCGTTCTCTTCCATAGGGCTATTTCAGTCTTTCGATGAGCAGGATGATGGACACGACCGAGGTAAGGGCGCTCAGCGTGCTGGAGGCGACCTGGTCCCAGCGTACCTTTTCCTTGGGTTCCGCTTCCTTCTCGATGCGTTTCTCGTCCATGCTCAGGGTAATCACCGAGCCGGGCTGCACCTTGGGGTAGATGCGCATCCAGAGGAAACGCCTGGTGCCTTCGCTCTGGTTGTTGGGCATGGTGACGGTGACGCTGTTGCGGTCTGCCATTTTCTGGAAACCGCCGGCGTAATGGTTGATATACCACTTGGCGTTGCGGGGTCCCTGGTAGACCAGGTTCTTCTGCGGCTCCGAAAACTCGTCCGGAACATACTGGCCGATGCGGGTGCCCGTCTCACGGATGGTGACGGTGTTTTCCTGCCGGACGATGTTGATCACGTCCCCTTCCATGAGGATGGGGTCGTACTTGATGTTCTTCCTGTGGCTCTGGGCGTCCTTGAGGTTGAGGCCGATGGGGCCGCGGTCTCCGTATTCACGGAACAGGATGCAGTAGGGGCTGGCATCGTCCTGCAGGCCGCCGGCCATGGCGATGATTTCCGACAGCTGGGTGCGGCTGTCTTCCAGCACGTATACGCCGGGATAGCGCACGCGGCCGTTGACCTGGACGGAGCGGGACATCCCGAAGTTGGTCTTCTGGCGTACCACCAGATGGTCGAAGGGCTGGAGCTCGAAAGGCTCGGTGGGATTGTAGTCCTCGTCAATCTGGAGGGGAATACGCTTCATTTTGGCTTCCTTGCCGCTGAGATCCGTGCGGAAAACCTCTACACGCTCCGGGGCGGCGCCCATTTCAAAGCCGCCGGCCATGAGGATGAGGTCTTTCACGCCCAGGCTGGGGTCGAAGGTGGTGCCCATGGGGTTGCTCACGGCACCGCTGATGCGTACCTCGCCCATGTGGGTGTAGGTGCTGTTGTCGTAGACCTGCAGTGAGTCGCCGGGCTGAAGCAGCTTCTCCCGGTCTCTCTCCAGGTTCACGGGAATATACTCTCTCTTCTCGGGATTGGTGATGTCGGTGCGGATGATATAGGCGACGGGGTAGACGTTGGGACGCAGGCCGTCGGCCAGTTCGATGGCCTGGCCGATGCTCATGCGGTCATTGAGGCCGAAGGCGCGGCTGAAGGGCGTACGGACCTGGCCGGCCACGCTCACGCTGGCTTCGTCGCGGAAGTCGGCCAGCTGGAGCACCTTCACCGAGTCGCGGGCCTGGAGGAGGAAGTCCGGGTTGCCGCCGATGCCGGGGAAGGGGACCGTGAGCACTTCTACGGTCTCGTCCGGGCGCGTGCGCTGTACCAGCACGTATTCCGTGCGGGCGGTATAGCGGGGCTTGGCGTTGTCCAGCAGGGTCTGGAGGCTGCGGTTCTGCTTGAGGTCGAAGCTGCCGCCGTAGTAGACGTCGCCGCCGATGAAGACATAGTTCTCCATGGGCTTGTTCACGCTCTTGATGCGGACGATGTCTCCGCCGTGCAGGCTGACGGTCTGGGCACCGGAGATAATCTTGTTCAGGTCGTAGTCCTTGAAGACTTTCTCTCCGTCTTCGAAACGCTCGATCTGGACAAACTCGGGATAGGCTTCGTAGGTGAGTCCGCCGGCATAGCGGATGAGTTCCAGCAGGCCTTCGCCTTCTGCCATCTCATAGCGCATGGGACGGTTCACGGCACCTTCGACGGTGACGACCCTGTCGGCCACAGGAACAAAGAGGATGTCGTTGTTCTGGAGGTCGAACTGGTCTCCGGGCAAAGTGCCGTTGATGAACTGGTACAGGTCCAGGCGGGTGGTCTTTCCGCCGCGGGAACGCTGGATGTTGCGCAGCGAGCCGATCTCAGTGGGGCCGCCGGCGGCTGCCAGGGCGTTGAAGGCGGTGTTGAGGGCGCTGAGCGTGAAACCGCCCTGGATGGCTACCTCGCCGTAGATATTGACCGTGAGGGTGCGGGCCGTGCTGATGGTCACGGCAATCTGGTCCTGGCGGAAGGAATAGTGCTGGGCCAGCTTGCTCTTGACGGCGGCGCGGGCCTGGGCCAGGGTAAGACCCTTGAGGAAAATCTTGGTGGCTCCGGCGGGCTGGATGGAGCCGTCGGACGCTATGCGCTGGTGAATTTCTGTCTGGGAGGAACCGAAGATGGAGATGTGCACCTCGTCGCCTTCTCCCAGGACATATGTTTCGGGAGCCTGGGCGCCGTCGGTGGTGCGGAATACATCCATGGACTTACCCGTGAACAGGGCGTGTCCGTAGATTTCCCGGACCTCGTCGGGGGTGGCATTGTCTTCTTTGAGTTTTTCCTCGATCTGTTTCTCGGCCTCTTCCTCGGAACGGGTGGTCTGGGCGGTGAGGGTGGAGTCGGCCTCGAACTCCGAAAGGTCGAAGGCCATGCCATTCTCGGAAGCCGCCTTCTCGCGTTCCATCTGGTTCAGGATGGTGACGATGCGGTCCCGGTAGGAGGTGAGTTCCGCGCGGGGGATGGATTCCAGGTTGATGCCGTTTTCCAGGAGACGGGCCCGTACGGCGCCCTCGTCCAAACCTCTTCTCTGAAGTTCCTTGCTGGCGGCCGTTACTATACTGACATTCTGTGCCTGCGCGGCCAGGGCCAGCAGGGTGCACAGAAGAGCCACTATGATTTTCTTCATATAGGTTATTGTTTTTGTTCTTTGTTGCGGACAGTCTACAAAGTTAGCAAAATTTTCGCTGCTTTCTCTCCCTTCATGCCCGGGATCAGCGTGAAGCTGTAGGAATAGCTTTCATCGGCCCAGAGGCAGCGCTCCGGCTCCGGACGGTTCTTCCAGCTGTCCAGGCCTCCCACGCCCGTCATCTTGTAGTCGATGCTCACCTCGGTGGCCGCGTAGTCCTGTACGTCGCACAGATGGGACTGCGGTTTTTCCAGGGGGAGGGTAAGGCCGGCGTCAAGGATGCCGCGGCCCACGGCGTTGAACTCGAAGCAGCCGTCGCTCACGACGGAGAGGCCTTCCAGTTCCAGCCAGTTCACCTCTGTGTGATGGCCGCACTCCTGCGGACGCACGTAGGGATAGTATGCTTCACGGGCCGATGCCTCCCAAATACGCTTGAAGCTGCCGGTATTGCGGTCCCAGTAATTCTCCACGGGACCGCGTCCGAAGTAGCGGAAGCTGTCTCCGGCCACAAAGAAACGGAAGCCCAGCCTGGGGATGAAGACCCGGCTCATACGGTCCCTGGAACCTGCCTCGGCCTGTGTCTTCACTTCAATTTGGAGGCTGCCGTCGGGGAATACCCTGTATTTTTCCGATGCGCGTACGCCCTTTCCGACCACGCTCACCACCACGGTCTCTCCTTCCTTGGCCACGCTCACCTTGTCCGGTCTGGCGGGCTGGAAGTAGGCCTGAGCTCTCTCCACCTCATGACTGCCGTAGTCGTTGTCTACGGGATCTCTCCAGAAGTTGGGACGAAGTCCGTAGGCGGGGTCGATGACATCCTTCCCCTTCACCTTCCAGCTGCGGACGAAGCCGTCCACCGTGTCAAACACCCACTCGGTCTTCTCGCTCCGGACCACGACCTGCGTGTCGCCCACCGTGTATTCGATGCTGCCTTTCACCTGGCGCTCCTTGCGGCTGTGGGTGTCTTTGAGCAGGATTTCGTCACAGGCGACGGTTTCCCCGTCCTTGAGGGTCTCGAAGAAGATACGGTATTCTCCCTCCTTCTTCATGCGGGGCAGGCGCAGTTTGAACTCCTGGACGGCCTGGGGCTCCGTAGCAAAGCGTTTTTTGTGCCGCAGCCACCAGAAAGGACGCTTGCCGTCGCGCTCTACCCACCAGCGGACGCGGTAGCCGTCCAGCGTGGTGAAGTAGAAGCGGTTCGCAATCTCGAAGAGGCCTTTTCCCGCATCCACGGCGCGGATGCTCACGTTTTGATACTGGTGCTTCACTTCATAGAAGGCGGGATGGGGATCCCGGTCCGGATTCACGATGCCGTTGCAGCAGAAGTTGCCGTCGCTGGGGGCATTCTCTCCGTAATCGCCTCCGTAGGTCCAGACGCGTTCCTTGTCATACAGGCCCTGGTCTACCCAGTCCCAGATAAAGCCGCCCTGCATGTGGGCGTTGGGGTAGAAGAGGTCCCACATCATATCCAGCGAGCCGTTGGAATTGCCCATGGCATGGGTGTATTCGCAAAGGACGACGGGTTTGTCCTTGTAATGGGCGGCGCTTTCCCGCAGCCAGTCCATGTAGGGGTACATGGGATTCTGGAAGTCGGAATTGGCGGCGCTCCGGCCCTGCTCGTACACCACGGGGCGGTTCTGTCCGTCCTTTTCCAGGGCTTTGAGGGCCTTGTAGGTTTCGAAGAAATTGGAACCGTTGCCGGCCTCGTTGCCCAGCGACAGGATGGTGACGCAGGGATAGTTGGCGGTGCGGCGGTACATGTTCAGGGTGCGGTCCATGTGCTTGGCCAGCCATTCGGGCTTGCCGGCGAGGGTTTTCTTGGGGTCGTAGCCCATGCCGTGGCTCTCGATGTTGGCTTCGTCATAGACGTAGAATCCCAGCGAGTCGCACAGTTCGTAGAATTCGCGGCCCTGCGGGTAGTGGCTGGTACGGACGGCGTTGATGTTGGCCTTCTTCATCAGGAGCAGGTCTTCCAGGAGATTCTCGCGGGTGACGTAATGTCCCGTGTAGGGATTGTGCTCATGGATGTTGGTACCCTTGAATTTCACCGGCTGTCCGTTTACCAGGAAGGTCTTGAAGTGTTCGGGTGTCTCTTTGATCTCCAGTCTCCTGAAGCCTACGTGGAAACGGGTGTATTCCCCGTTCACCCGCAGCAGCAGGGTGTACAGCTCCGGTGTTTCGGCACTCCAGCGGCGTACGGCGGGAATGGTATCGGCCACCGTGACCATGCTGCCGTTGAATTCGAAGACGGCGTCGGCCACCGGGGTGCCGTCCTTGTCCAGGAGCTCGTAGAAGACTTCGGTGGGCTCATGTGCCTGCATCCGGAGGCGGAAGACGCCGGTGGTGAGGTCATCGGCCAGGGTGGAAACCACGCTGAAGTCAAAATCGTTGTCCTGCTTTTCGCTGGAAAGGTACACGTCCCGCTCCAGGCCCGAAAGACGCCAGAAGTCCTGGTCTTCCAGGTACGAGGCGGCGGTATAGCGGTAGATGCGCAGCACCAGCTGGTTGCTGCCTTCCTTGAGGTAGTCGGTGATGCGGTAGCGGGCCAGGTTCTTGGAATCTTCGCTGTAGCCTACTTCCTGCCCGTTCACATATACGTAAGTGCCGCTCTTGCTGCCGCAGAGGTTCAGGTACACTTCGCGTCCTTTCCAGGATGCCGGTACGGTGAACTGGCGGCGGTACAGGCCTGCGGGAATGGCTTCCGGCAGCTGCGGAGGCTGCGGGTTCACGGGGCAGAAGTCGTACTGGACATTGGTATAGATGGGAATGCCGTATCCCTGTACTTCCCAGTTTCCGGGCACCTTGATCTTGTCCCAGCTTCCGTTCAGGGCACTGGCGAAGAACCGCTCCATTTCCCGGTGGTCGTCAAAATACTTGAAGTCCCAGATCCCGTTCAGGCTCTTGTAGTTCTCGCTTTCGCGGAAGCCTTTGGTAAGGGCGTCTTCTCTCTGTGCATAATAGATGACTTCCGTGCGGCGGGTTTCTGCGTTGACAGAGGTGGTCTGGATGTCCTGCCAGAGGGGCAGGGCAGCGGCAAGAAGGAGGGTAATCATCATCGTGGAATAGGCTTTTCCTCCAAAGATACAAATAATAATCGTATCTTTGCTTAATGAAATCATCCAACATGTTCCGAAAGTCAATCGCAGCAGCTTTTCTCCTCATCCTCGCCGTGGGCGCCGCAGCCCAGAACGAATGGGTGAATCCCTTTATCGGCACGTCCAACTTCGGCGCCTGCAACCCCGGTGCCGTCACGCCCAACGGTATGATGAGCGTGAGCCCCTTCAACGTGATGGGCTCGGCCATGAACACCTGGGACAAGGACAGCCGCTGGTGGAGCACTCCCTACGTGAAGGAGAACAGCTATTTCACCGGTTTTTCGCACGTGAACCTCTCCGGCGTGGGCTGCCCGGAGCTGGGCTCCCTGCTCACCATGGCCACCACCGGCCCCGTGCAGGTGGACTATCACGCCTACGGCACCGAGTATACGGATGAGCAGGCCCATCCCGGCTACTACGGCCTGCAGCTTCTCAGCGGCATCAAGGCCGAGGCCAGCGCCACCACCCGCACCGCCATCGAACGCTACACCTTCCCGGGCGGGGAGGGCAACATCCTCCTCAACCTGGGCGAGGGCCTCACCAACGAGACCGGCGCCAGTGTGCGCCGCGTATCGGCCACCGAGGTGGAAGGTTCCAAACTCATGGGTACCTTCTGCTACAACCGCGAGGCCGTTTTCCCTGTCTACTTCGTGCTCCGTGTGAGCAAGGTGCCTTCGGCCTCCGGCTACTGGAAGAAGCAGCGCCCCATGACGGCCGAGGCCGCCTGGGATGCCGACGCCGGGAAGTACAAGCTCTATGAGAACTATGCCCGGGAGCTTTCCGGGGACGATATCGGCTGCTGGTTCCACTATGAAGGCCTGGCCGAAGGAGAACAGATCCAGCTGCAGCTGGGCGTGTCCTTCGTGAGCGTGGAGAACGCCCGCGAGAACCTGGACGCCGAGCAGCAGGGCTTCCGCTTTGACGAGGTGTGCGCAAAGGCCGATGCCGTGTGGGCGCAGCACCTGGGCCGCATCCGGGTGGAAGGCGGCACGGACGACCAGAAGACGGTCTTCTATACGGCGCTGTACCATGCCCTCCTGCATCCCAATGTGCTGAGCGACGTAAACGGCGAGTATCCGCTCATGGAATACCGTACGCCCGCCGTGACGGGTGGCGTGGGCCGTGTGGATCCCGGCCACGAGCGCTATACCGTCTTCTCCATCTGGGATACCTACCGCAACCTGCACCAGCTCATGACCCTCCTCTGGCCCGAAAAGCAGACCGACATGGTGCGCTCCATGATCGACCAGTACAGGGAATGGGGCTGGATGCCCAAGTGGGAGCTCTTCGGCCGTGAGACCTGGACCATGGAGGGAGACCCCGCCATCTGCGTCATCGCCGATACCTGGCTGCGCGGCCTGCGGGACTTTGATGTGGAAACCGCCTACGAGGCCTTCCTGAAATCGGCCGATACCCCCGGCGCCGGGAACCTGATGCGCCCGGACAATGATCCCTATGTAGCGCGTGGCTACGTGCCGCTGAACTACTTTGCCGCCGATTTCTCCGGAGACAATTCCGTCTCCCATGCCCTGGAATACTATGTGGCCGATTATGCCCTTTCCCGCCTGGCAGGGGACCTGGGCCGCAGCGCCGACGCCGAACGCTTTTACCAGCGCTCGCTGGGTTATCGGCACTACTATTCTCCGGAGTACAAGTGCCTGCGTCCCATCGAGATGGACGGCAGCTTCCTCACGCCCTTCAATCCCGAGGACGGGGCCGATTTCTCCAACGCGCCCGGTTTCCATGAGGGCAGCGCCTGGAACTACAGCTTCGCCGTCCCGCACGACGTGGCCGGTTACGCCAAACTGCAGGGCGGTTCCAAAGCCTTTGTGAAGAACCTGAAGCATGTCTTTGACGAAGGGCTGTATGACCCGGCCAACGAGCCCGATATCGTCTATCCCTATCTCTTCTCCCGCTTCAAGGGTTATGAGAAATACACCTGGGAGCAGGTAGAGAAGATTCTGAAGGATCACTATAAGAACGCGCCGGACGGAATTCCCGGCAACGACGACACCGGCACCATGAGCGCCTGGGCCGTCTTCTCCATGCTGGGCTTCTATCCCGACTGCCCCGCCGATCCTTCCTTCACCCTCACGCGTCCCACCTTCCCCAAAGCCGTGGTCACGCTCCCCGACGGCCACACCCTCACCGTTACGCGTACATCGGCCCAAGCCTCCCGTGCCCTGGTGGATGGTCGTGGCAAGGGCTACCGCCTGTCCCATCAGGACTTTTTGTCCGCTTCGACCGTGATGTGGAAATAATTGACTGATTGTATATTATGAAAATCCTCCGGAGCAATTTCGCCCCGGAGGATTTCTATAAGTAGCAGATTAATAATCAGTTCTGCATCACGCTAAAGGATGCTGTTCTTCTTGGTCCATTCAATAATCTCCGGGATATAGCCGAAGGCCAGACCGGTGACGGTGTCGGCGCAGCCGTAGTACACGGCAACGCGGCCGGTTTCTTCGTCATGCAGGGCGGCGCAGGGGAAGCACACGTTGGGAACGTCTCCCATGCACTCGTACGGCATCTGGGGGCTGATGAGGTAGGGACCGCTGCGGGCCAGTACCTTCCAGGGCTGGTCCAGATCCAGCAGGGCGCTGCCGAAGCTGTACACATAGCCGTTGCAGGAGCGAAGCACACCGTGGTAGAACAGCAGCCAGCCTTCCGGGGTCTCGATGGGAACGGGACCGGCGCCGATCTTCATGCACTGCCAGGCGCTCAC